>Ga0160496_1000030_pt1 | contig 226477 bp, 260 predicted proteins | sample DIDPMG_2_FD_108231 | JGI IMG/M metagenome (GOLD analysis project Ga0160496, IMG submission 108231) | Enriched soil microbial communities from UW Madison campus, WI, USA - DID2937_E24_FP MG | ecosystem: Environmental > Terrestrial > Soil > Grasslands | place: USA: Madison, Wisconsin | collected...
CAATGCTCGATCCTGCCGCCTTGGCCGTCCGCAGCACGTGGCTGACCACGGGCAACCCGCCAACAGGGTGCAGGACTTTGGGCAATGCAGACCGCATCCGCGTCCCCTCGCCGGCAGCGAGAATGATGGAAAGCAGTTCGGCCATTGAGAAATCTCCGTTCAGCCCGCTTTTCGGCGGGCATTTTCACAAAAATATGGCACATGACAGTTGGCGAACAGATAACGAAGCGCTCAATCTCTATTTGAACGCGCCGAACGATTCGTAGCGCCGCAGCAGGTTTTCCGGTGGCTAAAGCATCTGAACAATTCCGGCAATCAGACGTAACCCTGTGGGGCCTTACGGCACTGGTTTGCGTCGGGCTCGCCGTCTTCAGCTCCAATGCCTCGCTTTTCGTGCCGCAGAATATCATTGCCGGCCTGCACCAGCCAAGAACGTCTGGCGCGACGATTGAAACGCTGCGTCGTGAAGTAAGCACCCTGCGCACCGACACAATTCGCCTGCAACGCGAAAACGAGCAATTGCTGAGCCGCTTCGCACTGCAGGAGCAATCGGGCAGCGACATCGTGCGGCGCGTGGGCGCGCTGGAAGTCACGGTGCCCAATATGCTCGAAATTCCGGCTCAGATCGCTCTTGTCGATACCGACAATACCACGGCGTCAATCGGGCTGGGCGAAGCCGTATCCTTCGAGGCGGAAGGCGGCTCCGTATCGGTTCGGCAATCGGTTCTGCCACAATCCCTGCCCATCCAGCCCCTGCCCGCTCCCGTATTGCCCCAGACGGCTCTCGCTACGCCAAACGAAAATGCCTATGGGATTGCCATCGGCGCCTCGGTCGCCTTCGAGCAGGCTCCCAGCCTGTGGAATGACCTGACGCTGAAGCTTGGGCCGCTTTTATTCGGCATGTCCCCGCTTCTGGTCGATGAGGCCAATAGCGATAACAAGCGCATCATTGTCGGCCCCATTGAAGCCCTTGCCGATGCCCGCCAGCTTTGTGAGCGCTTCGAGCGCATTTCCATCGCCTGCATGCCGATGCCCTATGACGGCACACCATTGGCTGTGAATCGCTAGAACACCACGTTTAATGCGGTTGACAGGCGATGAAGTGTGGTTATGTTCCGCCGCGAACGCCAGATGGTGTTTCCTCTAGGGCCTGGCTCTAGGCGCCGGTAGCTCAGTGGTAGAGCATTCGACTTTTAATCGAATGGTCGCGGGTTCGACCCCCGCCCGGCGTACCACTCTTTATTTCAGCGGCTTTCCTGTCAAAATTGGCCGATATGCCGCAACCTTGCATCGATCCCTATGCTGAACTCGACAATCGCGCCGACGCAGGCGAATTGTCCGAAGAATATCGCAAGCCGATCCGCATTCATCAGGCACCGCGCCATTCCCAGCCCCGCAGCCAGACGGGCATTTCTGCCCATAGACGCATTCCCGTTTGAGAATCACCGCTAACCCGTAATATCGCAGCGGTAGAAACCGGCAGCAGGGGAAACCATGTCTCAGGATACGACGGACCTGCTCAAGGTTCTTGCGGTCACATTGCTGATCTTTGTGGGCAGCACGCTGGTGATGCTCTATGCCATTTTCCTGCTGGCCGAATATGGCGCAAACCTTCCCATGGTCGGCTCGCTACCGCTCAACATGCCGCCCGAACTGGTTCCGGTGCTCGTGGGCAGCGGTGTGTTCGCAACGCTTGCAGCGGTTCACGTAACGGCGTCGGGCATTGCCCTGCTGCTTTCCAGCAATACGATCGACATGGCGCTGATCATCACCGCAAAGGCGGTGACGGTTGTGATCATGGCGCTGCTCGGCTTCGCCGGTGGGCATATGCTCTATCTGCAATTGACCGAGAATACCGCGCTCAACCTGAACCCGCTGCTGCCAGCGCTGGTCGCCCTGATCGGGTTTCTCGTATTGGCCACCATCTTGAGCGTGCCCGCCCTGCGCCGCCTCGGTAACCTGCGCTTCGCAGTGGGCATCGGCCTTATTGTTCTCGGCCCGCTGTTGCTGATCTGGCTTTAGTGGCGTTTAGCGACATTGCTCTCGCTCTAAGTCGTCACCCTCGGGCCTGACCCGAGGGGTCTTTACAATTGCCGTAAGGAAGAGCCCTCGGGTCAAGCCCGAGGGTGACGTATTGTGGGTATGGCGTATCCTTACCCCGCCAGCGTTACGACAACCGCGCCGCGCGGCGTTGCGACGATGGTGTGCTCATACTGAACACAGGGCGCCAACGGCTCGGCCGTCAGCGTCCACTCGTCGTCCTCATACATCTGTTCGGCCATCTGGCCGCCCAGAGACAGGAACGGCTCGATGGTGAACACCAGTCCATTGCCGATCTTGCGTCGTTCCGAGCGGTCGGGCCAGGTCGGGATTTCGCCCGGCTCATCATGCAGACTATCGCCAACGCCATGGCTGGCAAGATTGCGGATCAGCGTATAGCCGCCCTTCTTGGCGACCTTACCGATAGCCGTGCCGATATCGGCAATAGGCGCACCAGCCTTGGCAACGCGGATACCGGCCCACATGGCTTTCTTGCCATCGCGGCAAAGCGCATCGAGACGGGGATCGCCCTTGCCCAGCACGAATGAGGCCCCGCAATCGGCAAAGACGCCATCCTTGACCGCCGAGACATCGATATTGACCAAATCGCCTTCATGCAGCACCCGTTCGCCGGGAATGCCGTGGGCAATTTCCTCATTCACCGAAATGCAGGTATGGCCGGGAAAATCATAGGTCACGATAGGGGCCGACAAAGCCCCATTCTCTCCCAGAATTTTTGCGCCGATCTCGTCGAGCTCAAGGGTGGTCATGCCGGGACGCATGGCCGCGGCCATGGCGTCGCGCGCCACGGCACAGATGCGGCCAATGGCCTTGAGTTTTTCGAGCTGCTCGTCGGTGGTAATGGTCAAGCCGCTTACGCCTTGTTGGCCAGGTAGTAGGACAGCAGGCCCTGTGTGGAGCTGTCATGCCCCTCCCCGCTTGCCTGTCCCTGCACTTTCGGCAGGAGCGCCTTGGCGAGCTGCTTGCCCAGTTCCACACCCCACTGATCATAGGAATTGACGTTCCAAATGACACCCTGCACGAAGACCTTGTGTTCATAAAGCGCGATGAGCGAACCCAGAATTTCCGGGGTGAGTTGCGGGTAGAACAAGGTGTTGGACGGACGATTGCCCGGGAAAACCTTATGCGGCGCTAGTTCCTTGATATGGTCCTTATCAAGCCCCTGCGCCTTCAGTTCCTCGACCACTTCGGTCTTGGTCTTGCCCAGCATCAGGGCTTCAGACTGCGCCAGCACATTGGCCACCAGCTTGTCGTGATGCGGCGGCAGGCTTTCATGCGGCCTTGCAGCAATCAGGAAATCGGCGGGAATAACGTCCGTGCCCTGATGGATCAGTTGATAGAACGCATGCTGACCATTGGTGCCGGGCTCGCCCCAGACGATGGGGCCGGTCGACCATTCCACCGGCTTGCCCGAGAGCGCGACCGACTTGCCGTTCGATTCCATGTCCTGCTGCTGCAGATAGGCGGCAAACCGGCTCAGGCGCTGGTCATAGGGCAGCACTGCATGGGTCGAAAAACCCCACGCATTGCGATACCAGACGCCCAGCAGCGCCATGATGACCGGCAGGTTATTCTCAAGCGGCGTTTCCAGAAAATGCCGATCCATTGCATCGGCACCGGCGAGGAATTTGGCGAAATTATCGTAGCCAACGGCCAGCGCAATCGGCAGGCCAATAGCCGACCAGACCGAATAGCGCCCGCCAACCCAATCCCAGAAGCCGAAGATACGATCTTCACGAATGCCGAACTTGGCGCAGGCTTCGATATTGGTCGAAACCGCCGCAAAATGGTTCGGCACCGCCTCTTCGCCCAGCGTATCGGCAATCCACTCGCGCGCCGAATTGGCATTGGTCATGGTTTCGTCGGTGGTGAAGGTTTTGGAAGCGACGATAAAGAGCGTCTTCTTCGGGTCGAGGCGCTTGAGCACATCATGGATATGCGCGCCATCGACGTTCGAGACATAATGCGCCCGCAGGTCGGCGCGGGTATAGGGCTCAAGCGCCAGCGTCACCATGGCGGGGCCAAGGTCCGAGCCGCCAATGCCGATATTGACCACATCGGTAATCTGCTCGCCGCCGTGACCGCGAATGTGGCCGGAACGCACCGCATTGGTATAGTTCTCGATGGCCTTGAGCACACCGCGCACATCCGACATCACATCCTGGCCATCGACCGTGACCGGGCGGTCGCCCTGATAGCGCAACGCCATATGCATGACGGCGCGGTCTTCGGTGATGTTGATATGCTCGCCTTCGCACATCTGCGTGCGGCGTTCCTCGACACCTGCCGCACGGGCAAGATCGAACAGGGCCTCGAGCGTTTCCTCATCGATCCGGTTCTTGGAATAGTCGAGCAGAATATCTGCCCCCTTGGCCGAGAACCGCTGAAAGCGGTTGGGGTCCAGTGCGAACATTTCGCGCATGGTGATCTCGCTCAAGCGCTTGCGATGCTTGTTGAGCGAATTGAACCCAGAATCCTTCGAGCCCTTGGCCATACTCATATCCTCACAAAACCGGTAGGTCGCCGGCAGCCCACGCTGCCCGGGTTTCCGCCGCAAAATCGCTCATCCGTCCGGCCTCAATGGCCGCGCGGGTGCCAGCAGTCAGTTCCTGATAATAGGCTAGGTTGATCTGCGAAAGCACCATCGCCCCCAAAATCTCCTCTGTCCTGACCAAATGATGAAGATAGGCCCGGCTCCAGCGGCGGCAATTGGGGTTCGGTGACGCCTCGTCCAGCGGACGGTGATCATCCTTATGCCGCGCATTTTTCAGGTTGATGACGCCAAAGCGTGTATAGGCATGGCCATGCCGGCCGGCACGGGTCGGGTGCACGCAGTCGAACATGTCGATACCGCGTTCGATGCCGCCCAGAATATCGTCCGGCTTGCCCACGCCCATCAGATAGCGGGGCCGGTCATGCGGTAGTTCGGGCGTAATGTCGGACAGTACGCGGAACATGACGTCTTGCGGTTCACCCACCGCAAGCCCGCCCACTGCATAGCCATCAAACCCGATGGACTTCAGCCCCGCAGCCGAGCGCCCACGAAGCTCCGCATCGTCGCCGCCCTGCACAATGCCGAACAAGGCCCGGTTCTGCTGATTGTTGAATGCGGTCTTGGAGCGGTCGGCCCAGCGGATGGACAATTCCATCGCCCGCTCCATCTCCTTGGTCGAAGCGGGGAGCGCGATGCACTCATCGAGCTGCATGATGATATCGCTATCGAGCAGCGTCTGGATTTCGATCGAGCGCTCGGGGGTCAGCTCATAGCTTGACCCGTCAATATGCGACTTGAAGGTCACGCCATTTTCGGTGAGCTTGCGCAGCTTGGCCAGCGACATCACCTGAAAGCCGCCGCTATCGGTGAGAATGGGGCGCTGCCAATCCATGAAATCGTGCAATCCACCCAGCGACGCCACCCGCTCCGCCCCGGGGCGCAGCATCAGGTGATACGTGTTGCCGAGGAGAATATCAGCGCCGGTTTCCCGCACCTGCTCGGGATACATGGCCTTGACCGTTCCGGCCGTGCCGACGGGCATGAAGGCGGGCGTGTTGATCTCGCCGCGCGGCGTGTCGATGCGGCCACGGCGGGCCATGCCGTCGGTGGCGGCAATCGTAAAGTTGACCTGTTTCATGGCCCGCGTTCTAGCCCCTTGCCGCCCTTCCGACAATCGGTCTTGAACGCTCACACCATCATGCTCGGATTTCCGCCATTGTTTGGCATAGAGATGGTCCGGTTATTATTGATTCAGAGGTGCTTGAATGTTTCGTCCCGCCCTTGCCGCATTGCTTATCTCAGGCCTATGCGCAGCGCCTACACTTGCGCAAGAACATCAGGGCCACTGGTTTGGTGACGGCGAGGGCGACATCACGCTCGATCTTACGCACATAGAGAACGATATCTACGCCATCTCGATCAGTACCGTCGTGCCGATCTCCGACATGGGCGGCGGTTGTGGTGGCGGCATTGATGGCGAGGTCATTCTCGATAGCGCCGGCGGCAATTTTTTCGTCGAAAATGAGGATTTCGATCCCCAGGCCGATGAAACCGGGCTTAACCGCCGCTATTGCGAAATTTCCCTGACCTTCAACGAAGATGGCACGCTGACCACGGAGGAGCAGAGCGGCTGCCTCTATTATCACGGCGCGGCCTGCGGTTTCTCCGGCACCCTGCAGCACGACGCCGCCGGTATTTAGGTCACGGCGTCCACAGCGGCCATTCCCAGATGGAATGCACCCGTCAGCAATGCACCGGCGACCGCGAGGCCGACGGTGCAAATTACCAGCCCGACAACAACCCCCAACCCGTCGCGGTTCAGCATCGAGAACGCGATAACGCAGAGCCCCACATTGGGAATGGCGTTTATGAAGGGGATCGGCAGCACCATGAACACGCTGATCACCATCGTGAAGATGCCATAGGGGATGGTGGCCGCAGCACCGGTGAGCCACCGCAGGCGCGGCTTTGAAAAGCGTGCGATGATTGCGGTCACCCGCGCCACCTGCTCGCTCGCCTTGAGCAGCGCACCCAGCGGCAATTTGCGCTTGCCGATGATATTGGGCAATCGGATCGGCTTACCCAGCACCATGAACAGGGCTACAGCCAGCGTCGTCCAGGCCAGCGTGCCACCAAAGCCCGGCGGCCCCGGAATCATGTTGAGCAGCGTCAGCATCAGGATCAGCAAGCGATGGGAATACGGCCCCATCGTTTCGATCAGCCTGTGAAAAGTCAGCTTGGGCGCATCGCTCTCCCGCACACGTCGCAGCCCCGCGACGATGCGATTGATCTGTCGTGTTATCGGACGATATGTGTCCGTCACACATCATCCTCGGGATGCGGCGCGCGATGCAGCAGCGATGAATCGCCATAGGAATAGAAGCGATAGCCGTTCTCTATCGCATGGGCATAGGCCGCTTTCATCGTCTCCAGCCCGGAAAAGGCGCTGACCAGCATGAAAAGCGTCGATTTGGGCAAATGAAAATTGGTCATCAGCACATCCACGGTACGGAAACGAAAGCCGGGGGTGATGAAAATATCGGTATCACCGACAAAAGGCTGCAATGTGCCCGTGGCCCGCGAAGCGGTTTCCAGCAGACGCAGGCTGGTCGTACCGACGGCAATCACGCGACCGCCAGCCGCTCGCCGGGCATTGATACGGTCGACACTGGCCTGTTCGATCTCGCCCCATTCCGAATGCATGACATGGTCGTCGGTGTTATCCACCTTCATGGGCAGGAATGTTCCTGCGCCCACATGCAGCGTAACCCGCTCCATGGCGACGTCCATTTCAGCCAGATCCTGCAACAGCTTTTCGGTAAAGTGCAGTCCGGCCGTAGGCGCTGCGACCGCGCCATCCTCGGCGGCATAGACGGTCTGGTAATCGACCTTGTCACGCTCCTCGACGCCACGCTTGGCCCCGATATAGGGCGGAAGCGGCATGGCGCCGTGGGATTTGATTGCCTCATCGAGCTGGGCTCCGCCCAGTTCAAATTCCAGCGTCACTTCGCCAGTCTCGCCCTTGCCAGCAATTCGGGCGCGCAGAACCTCACCCTCCCCATTACCCAGCTCAAGCTCGTCAAGCAGCGCCATCTTCTTGGCGGGTCGGGCAAATGCGCGCCAGGTATGGGCGTCAACTCGCTTATGCAGGTTGAACGACACCCCTGCCCGGTTCTCACCGCGAATACGCACACCACGCAATTCCGCCGGAAGCACCCGCGTATCGTTGACCACCAGCACATCGCCCGGGCGCAACAAACTGCGAAGATCGGGAATATGCCGGTGCTCTGGTACCTCGCCCGGGCGCACCACAAGCAGCCGCGCGCTGTCACGCGGCTCCGCCGGATGCAAGGCGATCAGGTTCTCGGGAAGGTCGAAGTCGAATTCAGATACAAGCATGGCGGCTCGTTAGCATGTCGAGGCGGCAACACAAACAAGGCTCTTGCGGATCATGCCGCTAAAGCACGCGGATCATCACCGCGCCGACAACCAGCAAGGCTGCCCCGGCCAGGCGTCCCATCGAGATTTCTCGCGCGGCCATGCCCATGAAACCGATCTTGTCGAGAAACAGCCCGCCGACAAGCTGGCCAGTCACCGACAGCGCCATGACAGCCGCCGCGCCGATCATCGGCGTCAGCGTGATATTGGAAAAAACGTAGAACGCGCCGAGCAGGCCGCCAGCAACCAGCGTCCAGGGCGCCGCAGCGGCAAAATTGATGGGCGTTGCAGTAACATGGCTGAACACGAAGGCCAGCACCCAGAGCACGACGCCGCCTGCGAGAAACGAGACGGCGGCAGCGGCGACCGGCACTTCCAGCGCTCGTCCCAGATTGGCGTTGATCGGCGCCTGCGCAGCAATACATGCACCGGCGATGACGCCCATCAGCGCCCAGAGAAGACTTTCCATTTTCAAAGCAATGACCTGATTGGCGACTCAAGCGAGCCCGGGAGGCGGCAAGCCTCACGCGCCCGGCCCTGCTCCGTCAACCACAGGCACAAAACAAAACTGGCGGCCGAGGCCGCCAGTTTCAGAACTTATTCGGCAATGTCTGCCGCAACCTTCACCGAGACCATCTGGTCCGGATTGATCACCGGCTCGCCACGCTTGATCTGGTCGACATTTTCCATGCCTTCGATCACTTCGCCCCAAACCGTATACTGACGGTTGAGGAATGGCGCGTCGGCAAAGCAGATGAAGAACTGCGAATTGGCGCTGTTCGGATCCTGCGCGCGGGCCATCGAGGCGGTGCCGCGCTTGTGCGGGGTCTCGTTGAATTCCTGCTTGAGGTTCGGATACTTCGAGCCGCCGGTACCAGCCCGCGACGGGTTGAATTCAGGCAGATTGCTATTGCCGAACTTCACGTCGCCGGTCTGGGCCATGAAGCCATCGATAACCCGGTGAAACACGACGCCGTCATAAGCGCCTTCACGAGCCAGCGTCTTGATATGCTCGACATGGCCGGGAGCGACGTCGGGCTTCATGGCGATGACCACCTTGCCCTTGCTGGTTTCGATGACGAGCGTGTTTTCGGGATCGGCATAGGCCATGATGGGTCTCTTTCACTGAAAAGAATGTGGCCCGGATTTAGGCCGAAAGGCCCAAGAGTGCAAGGCGAAGCTACCAGCTTCGCCTCGCCAAAATCTGCGTCAGGGTGCGAGCCCGACCGCTTCCGCCGTTGGCACCTTGGTCTGCGGATCGCCATCGACCGCCGCCTCGATATTGGGCACCATCTCGTCAAGCAGGAAGTCGAAGCTCAGTGGCGAGCTCCACGAAAAGGCGTCGGCCAACATGGTGCCAGCAAACATTTCGCGGCCTTCCTGATAGAATTTGGCGCGCTCGCGGAGCGGCAAAGCCTTGATCGGCGCGGGATCGTTGGTGCCGGAAATCCACACGACCAGATCGGCCTCGATGATCGGCAATTGCTCCAGCGAGGCTGTCGCGTAGAAGTCTTCCGGCGTGCCAAGGTCATTGAGCGCCGGAGTAATGGTGAAGCCAAGCTGCGAAATCACCTGAGAGCGCGCGTCGAGGCCACGGAACACGCCAAGCTCGCTGCCATCGGTATGCACCACACTCGCCGTCATCTCCTGCCATTCAGGATGATCGGCAACAATCCCGGCAATCCGGTCCTGCAGCGTGGTGACGACGACATCGGCCTTGTCCTGCTCGCCGGTAATACGGCCCACGGTCCTGGTGATTTCATACCAGGGCGTGGACCAGTCCGACTGGTCTGCCGCTGTTGCCACGACCGGCGCAATCTTGGAGAGTTCACGATATTGCTCTTCCGTGATGCCCGAAACGACTGCCTCGATCACATCGGGGTCAAGCGCCGCGATCTGCTCGTAATTGACTTCGCCCAGGACCACCAGTTCCGCATCACCCAGTTCATCCTGCGCCCAGGGCCACACGCCATAGGGATAATCGCCATACCAGAACTGAATGCCCACCGGCACAACACCAAGCGCCAGATAGTGGTCAACACCAGTATAGGTCAGGGTAACAATACGCTCAGGCTTCTGCTCAAGCACCGTGGTCCCGAACTTGTGCTCGAAGGTCTGAGGAAATTCCTGCGCGGCGGCAGTGGACACCAGCGCCAGCAGCGCTGCGGTAGCGAAAGAAACTCTAAGCATGAAACGGCCCGAAATTTGAAGCCGACCTGAACTGGCCGGGTACGGACCGATACAAAATATGATACTAACAGTCAAATAAAGACCATGCGCCAGCTCGGGCCGGCGCATGGTGCATTGGCTTACTTATATTCGATTTCGGCCTTGATGATCTTGTCTGGATTGGCGACCGCGCCATTCTGGTTTTCCGGGCCTTTTTCCAGGGCATCGACCGCTTCCATGCCGGACACAACCTTGCCAAAGACAGTGTACTGGCGATCAAGGAAGCTGGCATCATCAGTGGTGATGAAGAACTGCGAATTGAACGAATTGGGGTCCGACGAACGCGCCGCGCCGACAACGCCGCGCTGGAAGCTTTCGGCGTTGAACTCGGCCTGCACATTGGGCAGATCCGAACCACCCGTACCGGCCATGGCCAGATTGTAGCCGTCCTTGTCGGCATTGCCGTTCTTGACGTCGCCGGTCTGGGCCATGAACTTGTCGATCACGCGGTGAAACACCACGCCATTGTAGAGACCCTCATTGGTCAGCGTCACAATGCGCTCGACATGCAGCGGCGCAATTTCAGGCAGCAATTCGATATCAACAACGCCGTCTTCCAGCGTCAGGATCAGGTGCGGCGTGCCGCTCTGGGCGAAGGCCGGCGCGGCGAACAGGGTCGCGCCCAATGCGAGGGCGGCGAAGGTACGGCGGGTCAACTTGATCATTTGGAATTCAAGGCCTTGAGAACAATTGGCGGGACGAAGGCGGAAATATCACCGCCCATTTCAGCGATCTGGCGCACCAATGTGGCCGAGATATGCCGAACAGGTGGGCTGGATGGCAGGAAAACGGTTTGCAGATCCGGCGCCATCTGCGCGTTCATGCCCACCATCTGCATTTCATAATTGTAATCAGTCGTGTCGCGCAGGCCTCGAATGATCAGCTTGGCGCCATTGTCGCGCGCCGCCTGAACCATAAGGCCGGAGAAATCGACAATTTTGAAGACCGTATTGGTGCGCGCGCCAATCGCGGGCAGCACCTGATTGAGAATGGCCACCCGATCCTCATGGGTGAAGAGCGGGTTTTTCTTGGTCGCACTGACCCCCACCGCCACCACAAGCGTATCCACCAACTTGCAGGCGCGCTCGATCACGTCGAGATGTCCATTGGTCAGCGGATCGAAGGAACCGGGATAAAACCCGACCAAACCATTCATGTTCTTCCCCCTTTGTTGTCCAAACTTGTGTCATGGGGCTCCACGATTTGGCAAGCGGACAGGCCAAATTGCCGGTCGACAAAACGTCGTCGGTTGAACTGATGGCGCCCCGAGGCGGTACCCGTCATATGGACTAACGAGCCCCCAGCTCGCGCACGAACACGTCCTGATGATCCTTGTCGATATCGCTATCGATCATGGTCCAGCCTCCCAGCAGATAATAAGCGCGCATATGGGGCTTGGCCGAGAGATAGACCCGCTCGAAATCCAGCGCTGCAAGGCGTTGCATCAAGGCCTCTGCCAGCGCAGCGCCAATGCCCAGTCGTCGCGCCTCCGGCTCGACCCAGAGAGCCGCAAGGCACGGCCCCCATTCAGGGCGCGCAGCGATGTCATTCATGATGCTGGTCACCGTGCCCAGAAAACGACCCGCGCGAACGGCAACCAGTGTGAAAGGATAAGATTGCTCCAGGATTACATCTCGCAGCGCCGCTTCTACATCGGCCAGCTCATACCCATCCTGTTGCCACCATGTCCGCCAGATGCGGTCAGCCACCGCATCGAAAACATGCGGCGCCTGCTTGAGATCGACAATCTCATAGTCAGGCTCAGACATCGACCTTGAAGCCAAGATCAACCTCACTGCCTGGCTTGCCCCGAAGCCCCCAATTCTCGCGCGGCACTTCGTGCAAAATAACCTTGAGATCGTGCGGCGCCAGGCCAAAGGGTTCAACGGCTTCGACCAGCGCAGCATAGAGCCGCCGCTTGGCCTCGATACTGCGACCGGTAAAGAGGCTGATTTCCACGACACTATAGTGCGGACCGACATGGGGCGGCGCGATGAACGCTTCATCGTCGTATTCTGCCAACCGCACACAACGGTCGTTATCCGGGATCAATATCCCCGCCACCAGCGCTCCTTGCACCGCTTCAATGAAATTGCGCCGCCTTGCCCCGAGCCAGCCGCGCCGGGTTTCGATTCTGGTAGAAGGCATTGGCTCTATTCCCTCACGTTAAATGTCACGCACGCTTCTGCACGGCCAGCCAGACGCCGCCGAGCATCAGCAACACACCCGACAGGCGCGACACCATCTGCACCCGCGCGGCACTCAGCATATGCCGCGCCCTGCCCGCGATCAGCGCATAAATGGCGTCGGTTGATCCTGCGACCAGCATGAAGAAGACGCCAAGCAACAGCACCTGCGGAAAGGTGGGCTGGGACACATCGACAAATTGCGGCAGGAACGCCCCAAGAAAAATCAGCGCCTTGGGATTGGAGAGCACCACGAAGAAGCCTTCAATGGCAATCCGCATATTCGATTTGCCATTTTCGGCCCGCACGGTGCCCAGATCGCCATTGCTGCGCAGCATCCTGTAGCCCAGCCAGATGAGATAGGCCGCGCCGACCAGCTTGATCCAGTCAAATGCCGTGCCCATGAACGCCACGAGTGCCTGCATGCCCGCCGCCACGATCAGCGTCATGGCGAAGAACCCGGCCTGCGTGCCGGCGACAATCGCCAGCCCTGCTCCAGTACCGCGCGACAGCGAATTGGCCACGATAACGGTCACGGTCGGACCGGGCACGATGGCCAGAAGGAAGCAGGCGCCGAGATACGGAATCAGAATAGCGGGATCGAACATGAAAAACTCCTGTGCCGCGGAGAAAGTCATGACACCCCGACATTGGCAAGCCCCGTCAACCCGATCAGAGCACGGACACAAAAAAGGGCGCCGAAGCGCCCTTTTTCTTATTCTGCTGCGGGTTCTTCCGGCGGCATCTCGCCGCCTTCATCCTCGTCACCTTCCGGCTCGCTGATGCGCTCCACAGAGACGACCTTTTCGTCCTGTGCCGTGTCGAACACGATCACGCCCTGGCTACCGCGCGAGACGATGCGGATCGGCTTGTCGCCGCCCACCGGCAGGCGAATGGTCTGGCCACCATCGCTGATCAGCATGATCTGGTCTTCATCTTCCACCGGGAAGGAGGCGACCAGATTGCCATTGCGCTTGTTGACGGCCATGGCGACGATGCCCTTACCGCCACGTCCGGTAATCCGGTACTCGTGGCTGGAGGTGCGCTTGCCATAACCATTTTCGGAAATGGTGAGGATGAACTGCTCCAGCGCACCCATTTCGGCATAGCGTTCCTGTGGCAGATCGCCGGCCACCACATCGCCCTCGTCCGAACCACCAGCGTCATCGGCCTCGCCCCGCATTGCCCGGCTCATCTTGAGATAGGCAGCACGTTCTTCGGCGCTGGCATTGGAATGATTGATGATGGCCATGGAGATGACGATGTCACCCTCGGCAAGCTGGATACCGCGCACACCCATGGAATCGCGGCCCTTGAACAGGCGCACGTCGTCCACACGGAAGCGGATAGCCTGACCCAGCGCCGTGGTCATCAACACGTCATTATTGATGGTGCAGGTCTCGACGCCGACGATCTCGTCGCCTTCATCGAGCTTCATGGCGATCTTGCCGTTCTGGCGCACCTCAACAAAGTCGGCCAGCGAGTTGCGGCGCACAGTGCCGCGCGTCGTGGCGAACATGATGTCGAGATTGCCCCATGAGGTTTCATCCTCGGGCAGCGGCATGATCGAGGTGATGCGCTCGCCCTGCTCCAGTGGCAGGATATTGATCAGCGCCTTGCCCTTGGCATTGGCCGCCGAAAGCGGCAGACGCCAGACCTTGAGCTTGTAGGCAATACCCCGGCTGGTGAAGAACAGCACCGGCGTATGCGTATTGGCGACGAACAGGCGCGAAACGAAATCTTCCTCGCGGGTCGACATGCCGGAGCGGCCCTTGCCACCACGGTTCTGCGCCCGATAGGTCGAAAGCGGTACGCGCTTGATGTAGCCGGCATGGCTGACGGTAACGACCATGTCCTCGCGGGCGATGAGATCTTCATCGTCGAAATCGGCGGCGTGATCAGAAATCTCGGTGCGGCGCGGCGTGCCGAACTGCTCGCGGATTTCCTCAAGCTCGGTACGGATAATTGCGCGCACGCGCTCGCGGCTGCGCAGAATATCGAGATAGTCCTCGATTTCCGTACCCAGCCCATTCAGCTCGTCGCCGATTTCGTCACGGCCAAGCGCGGTGAGGCGCGCCAAGCGCAATTCGAGAATGGCGCGGGCCTGCTCTTCGGACAGGTTGAAGGTTCCATCTTCGTTGATCCGGTGGCGCGGGTCGTCAATCAGGCGGATCAACGGCTCGACATCGGCAGCGGGCCAGCGGCGGGTCATCAATTGCTCGCGCGCCGTCGCCGGATCGGGCGCGGTGCGGATCAGCGCAATAACCTCGTCGATATTGGCAACAGCGACAGCCAGACCCACCAGAACATGGGCACGATCACGGGCCTTGTTCAGCAGGAACCGAGCCCGACGCGTGACCACTTCCTCACGAAATTCGATGAAGGCGTCGAGAATCTGCTTGAGATTCATCAACTCCGGCTTGCCGCCATTCAGCGCCACGAAATTGCAGCCGAACGAGCTTTGCAGCGGCGTGAAGCGATAGAGCTGATTCAGCACCACATCGGGCAGCGCATCGCGCTTGACCTCGATGACGACGCGCATACCCTCGCGGGAGGACTCGTCGCGCAGATCGGCAATGCCTTCGATACGCTTGTCGCGCACCAGTTCGGCAATCTTTTCGACCATCGATGCCTTGTTCACCTGATACGGAATCTCGGTGATGACGATGGCTTCGCGTTCCTTGCGAACTTCCTCGATCGTCGAACGACCGCGTACGATCACCGAACCGCGACCGGTTTCATAAGCCTGACGGATACCAGCCCGCCCAAGAATAATGCCGCCAGTGGGGAAATCCGGACCCGGCAGGTGCTCCAGCAATTCCTCGGTCGTAACGAAGGGATTGTCCAGAACAGCCAGCGTGGCATTGATCGTTTCGGCAAGATTATGCGTGGGGATATTGGTCGCCATACCCACGGCGATACCGCCGCCGCCATTCACCAGCATATTGGGGAAACGCGCCGGCATAACTGTCGGCTCATGCTCGGAGCCGTCATAGTTCGGCCTGAAGTCCACCGTGTCCTTGTCGAGGTCATCGAGCAGGGAATTGGTGATCTTCTGCATGCGCACTTCGGTGTAACGCATGGCGGCGGGCATATCGCCGTCGACGGAACCGAAATTGCCCTGACCTTCGGCCAGCATCTCACCCATGGCAAAAGGCTGCGCCATACGCACCAAGGCCATATAGACCGACTGGTCGCCATGCGGGTGGTATTTACCGATCACGTCACCAACGACGCGGGCCGATTTGCGGAACGGCTTGTTATATTCGTAGCCGTTCTCGCTCATCGAGAACAGGATGCGGCGATGCACCGGCTTGAGGCCGTCGCGCACATCGGGCAGCGCGCGGCTGACGATCACGCTCATGGCGTAATCGAGATAGCTCTTGCGCATTTCGTCGGTGATAAAGATCGGTGCGATGTCCGAGGACGACGCGCCGCCGCTCACATCTTCAGGCGTATCTGTCACGTTGTGATTCTACGTTGGTTCGAATTGCCTGATTGATAGGCGATTCCGGCGCAAAACACCAATTTTCGCCGCCCGGACCTGTGGAGATCACCCCGCGACCGCAACGGGCCGCTTCATCTGGCGGAACGCCGGAATGGCGACCGGCGACAATGCGGCGACCAGATAGAGGATACCGGTGACGGACAGGGCATCGAAAACGCCGAGATTATCGGTCAGAACACCCGCATAAAGCCCGCCAAACGGCATCAATGCCCAGGCAAGCGCCCCCACCAATGCAATCACCCGGCCGACCATCGGCTTGGGGATGCGCTCGAACAGGATGGCGCTAATGATGGGATTGAGAAAGCCCGCCATAAAGCCGCTGACGACGAAAATCGCTAGAATGACCGGCAGTGGCAATGTGAAAGCCAGTGAGAGCATGGCCGTGGGCCCAGCGCACAGAAAGCCGATGACGTAGATCAATAGACGCGGCAGACGCTCGGCGAAGGCCGCCGCCACCGCCGCCCCGGCAATGGCGCCGCCAGAGAATGTGGCCAGCAGGATGCCGACCCAACTGACATCTAGGTTCATCGTCTGCACCCAAACAGGTAGCAGCACGATGGCATAGGCCTGATCGAAAAGATTGGTGATGGCAATCATCACGACGAGACCGACCAGGACCGGATCGCCGCGCAGGGTCTGCCATCCCTCGTTGAAATCGGCGCGATAACTTGTGCGCTCTTCCTTGGGTTCCGACTTGGCCTGCCTTGGCAGACCGAAACCAACAAGGATTGCGGACAGCAGAAAGGCCGCGACATTGATCAGCAGTGCTGGCGCGCTGCCCATAAGGGCAATCAGCACCCCTGCCCCTGCAGCGCCCAGCGTCCCCGCCAGACGATCACTGGCGCCGAGGATACCGGTGACGCGCTCAAGCGGCATATTGCCGATAGACGCAACCACAGGCACCAGCGCTTGTTTGGCCGCATCGGCGGGTGCACGAAGCACGCCGACCAGCGCCACCGCTGGCAGCAAGACCCAAATGGACAGCAGCCCAGCCCAAAACAGCAAGGGAATAAGCGTCAATGCGAGTGCAGACAGACAATCGCTCCATATCGCTATTCTGCGCGCACCGATCCGGTCGATCAGCGGTCCGCCCAGCGCCTTGGCGATGACATAGGGCAAAAGCTCTGCGAGCCCGACAAGCCCAGTCAACACCGGACTGCCGGTTGTGGTCAGCACCAGCCATGGAATGGCGATAACCGAAAGCCGCGTACCCCCGATGGATGCGACAGTCGCCGAGGCAAGCGCGATAAGTGGCCCCTTGCCGCTCATTGCTCATCCTCCTCGGGCGCACGGGGGAAAGCATGTAACATAATGCTTACGGGTTTTAAGTCCGGCGCATAATTGCTCCCGGCCTTAGGTGCCTGCGCCATGGCTTCGAGCAGCACGGCATTGAGCTTGTCCAGCAGCGCCTCAGCATCGGCAGCAGCGAGAGGAATGATATAGTCGCTCATCGTCGACGCCTTGCGCCATTCCATCGGCAATTGCGTATGCCGGGCTAATGCGCGCTGCATCTCTGCGAACTGCGCAGTGAGCGCCGCTTCGGCGAAAGCGAGCCCGGCATCGAGTGCATCCTCGTCCGCCTCATCCTCCAGAAATGTCGTGGTTTCATGTGCCGCTTTCCACCAGCGGTCCCGCGCATTGCCGCGCGTCTCATCCTCGACGATGAAGCCATGCCGCGCGAGCTGGCGCAGGTGATAGCTCGTCGCCCCGCTATTGAGCCCCATGCGCTCGGCCAACCGCGTCGCCGTGGCCGGTCCATCGATCCGCAACATGCCCAGCATCCGCAAGCGCTGGGGATGCGCCAGCGCCCGCAACGCCATTGCGTCAGGCTTTATTCGGCTAATCGTACGGCGTTCGGACATGAACTGCTCCACTTCTCGCGGAGCAGATTACATTGCAAACATATCTTTGCAAACACTTGTTTGCGAATTATCTGCCGTCAGGAAACGGCGTCGAAATCGCTCCGCGCCGCAGCAATGGTTTTAACGGAGTCATTGGCCCATTCAATCAGATACCCGAATGGCACGATCAGCGATTGGCCCAGTGGCGTCAGGCGATATTCAACTGACGGCGGCTTGGTATCGAAGACCTGTCGTGCCACCAGCCCGTCGCGCTGCAAATCACGCAATGTCTGGGTCAGCATTTTCTGCGAGATATCGGGCACTTCCCGGTGCAGTTGATTGAACCGCTTTGGCCCCGAGGCCAGCGTCATCACCAGCAGCATGCTCCACTTGTCACCGATCTTGTCGAGCACATCGCGCACTGGACATGGGCCGGAAAGATCCGCCGCCGCGTTCCAGCGCTCGACATATACCGAGGCGATATCCTGATCCTGCTGCATGCACTTACCTCAAGGTAATCTATGGCCGAAAAAGTGCCTCCTTTTCAGCCGCCTGATCGGCGACTAGATAGACACTCACTTTTCGATACTTACTCTCCACCCATGCATGGCACAAGGGGAGCAGGACGAAACCCGGATCAATCTCAGGAGAGTGTCATGAGCACATTCAACAATGCATCCCTTCTCGTCACCGGCGCTTCGGGCAATCTCGGCCGCATCGCCGTAGAAGAGCTTCTGGCGCGCGGCGCCACCAAGGTCATCGCCGGCACCCGCGACCCGTCCAAGCTTGCCGATCTTGCGGCAAAGGGCGTCGAAGTCCGCAAGGTCGATTTCAATGACCCTGCCTCCCTGCCCGCAGCCTTTGCTGGTGTCGACCGCCTGCTGATCGTCTCCACCGACGGCATTGGCACTCGCGTGGCCCAGCAGACCGCTGCCATCGCCGCCGCCAAAGAGGCTGGGATCAATCACATTGTCTACACCTCTGCCCCCGCCGCGCGCCCGGACGCCGACTCAGGCCTCGCACCAGAACATTTCTGGACCGAAGTGGCTCTCGCCAGTTCCGGCGTTGGCTTCACCATCCTGCGCAATCACATGTATGCCGAAAACAATTTCGCCGATGCCGCCCATGTCGTGGCGTCTGGCCAGCTTTTTGGCCTTATCGGCGACCGCGGCACATCCTATGTGACCCGCGCCGATGCTGCCCGCACCGCCGCAGGCGCTCTGCTGACTGCCGAAGGCAATACGATCGAGGACGTCACCGGCCCGGCCGCTGTGACCAATGAGCAGCGCGCCGCGCTCTATTCCGAAGTCACCGGCAAGCCGGTTTCCGCTATCGCACTTCCGCCAGCCGATCTGAAGGCCGGCATGGTCGCGGCGGGCGTTCCCGAGGGATTTGCCGAAGCCCTTCTGGCCTTTCAGCGCGACGCCGTTGCCGGTCATCATGGCGTTGTGACCGATGTGGTTGAGCGCTATTCGGGCAAGAAGCCTCAAGCGTTCAAGGACTTCCTGCTGGCGAACAAAGCCGCGCTCTCTGCCTGATATCAGCGGCGTGGGCACGATATACCGGGCCCACGCCCACCGCTGTCACTGGACGGACTCACTTACACCCCGTAAAAATTTTGCGCTATTGCGCCGGTTTGGGGGAGTTGGGTCTCGGTGTCTTCTGGTTCATTTCTGCGTCGCGCCCTCGACCGCATCACCCATAAACGCTCCATCGGCTTCGGGCTGGAACATATCGGGCTGACGACGCTGCGCTTTCCGCGCCTTGTAGCTCTGGCGATCCTCGCCTTCACCATCCTTGCCTTTTCGCAGATCCCGAAGGCCAACGTGGATGGCGACCTTTTGCGGGTCTACGCGCATTCCGGCCAGTATTACGACGCCTATGAGCATCTCTCGGAGACCTTCGGCACCTTCGAGAACGACATCTATATTCTCGTCAATTCAGAGCGCCTCGCCGAACCGGAAATCATCGAGGAAATTCGTTTCCTCGCCTTTGATCTGGAACTGAACGACTACGCAGTGGGCACCATGTCCCCGTTCACGCTGCGCAAGCCGATCCCCGGCGGCGGCTCGGTTCCCGCCGTGCCGGAAGGCATGCGAACGGCAGACGAAGTCGCCTTCACTCTCATCGATCTGCAGCAGAACGATCCGATGATGCGCAATCTCATCACGCCGGACCTGTCCGGTGTGGTGATCATCATGTTCCCCGATCAGGAGAAGGTTAAGGCCGACGGCGCCAAGGCGATGATCGCCAGCCTGCGCGAAACCATAGCCTTCTACGAATCCGAGGACATCAAGATAGAGCTGACTGGCCCGCCCGTCTGGACCTCCGAAATGCTCAACGCGGCGGTGGACGATCAGGTCAAATTCACTGTCTGGGGCTTTGGGCTTGGCGCGCTGATCGCCCTGCTCACGCTGCGTTCGTTCTTCGGCGCCATCATCGTCGCGGCCACGCCATTCCTCGCCGTCATGTGGTCGATGGGCATGATCCTCATGTTCTTCGGCTCGTTCAGCTTCCTGACCATCATCGTAACCACCCTTGTTCTGGTGATCTCCTTCGCTGAATCCATGTTTTTTGTCTTCAACTGGCTCGCCTTCTGGCGCGACGGCATGGAGCCGAACAAGGCGGTCGACGCGACCGTAAAGCTCGTTGGCCCGGCTGCGGCCCTCACCATGCTCACCACCTTTGTCAGCTTTGCCTCGCTGGCGCTGACCCCGGGTCAGGGCATTCGTGAGTTTTCAGCAGCGGGTGCCATCGGCACCTTCCTGCTTTTCGTCTGCCTCATGACCTTCCTGCCACTCCTGCTCAAACTGGCGATCCGGCTTGGCTTCAAGGCGCCGCCCAAGAACAGCATTCTACTAACCGCACCTTTGCCGGTCGCCTGGCATGTCGCCAGCCGTTTCGGGCGTCCGGTTTCGATCATAGCCATCGTGGTGACCATTCTGTTGCTTGTGCCCTATGTGCTGATCCAGCCGCGCTTCTCATTCGAGGATTTCGTCGCCAAAGATTCCACGGCCCTGTCCGCTGCTGCCGAAATCGATGATGGCGTGGGCGGCGTCGCGCCGCTCTATGTGCGCGTGCCGCTTATCGGCAATGATCCCAATATCGGCACGGTGGATTTCGAGAAGGTGTTGGCCATCCACCAGATCCTTGAAAGTCACCTCGGCTTGAACAAGGTCATCTCGGCCGCGAGCCTCACCAATTACACCGATAGCGGCTTTACGCGCGAGGAAGTGTTCGACTCCGTCGGACCCTTCATGCGCAAGCGGTTCGTTACCGATGATGGCTCGCAGGCATTGGTCACCGGCTTCATGCCGACCATCATCGAATCCGACGTGCTCAAGAAACTGGTTGATGATCTGGAGGCAGAATTCGCCGCCGCTGGCATTACCGACGCCGAAATCGGCGGTTTCCGTATCCTCACCACATTTGCCACCGACGATATCGTGCGCGGCCTGCAACTCGACCTGACGCTGTCAGTCATCGTCAATCTGGGACTGATCGGCTTTGCCTTCCAATCCTTCCGCGTCGCGCTCGCCTCGGCCATTCCCAATCTGTTCCCGATATTGGGGACCGAAGCCTGGCTGTATTTTTTCGGCCAGGGGCTGCAATTGACCACCGTCATTGCTCTCACCATCGCCTTTGGCATCGCGGTGGACGACACGGTGCACTTCCTGTCCCACTATCTCCATTCGCGGCGCGATGAGGGCATGAGCCATATCGACGCCGTCAAACACACGCTGAACCGTATTGGTGGAGCCATTGTCGCCACAACGATCATCCTGTGTTCCGGGGTGATCATCGTCACCTTCTCCGAACTGCCGCAGGTGGCGCTGTTCGGTACGCTTTTCGTCTCCACCCTTGCCTTCGCCCTGATCGGCGACCTGTTCATCCTGCCTGCCCTGCTGGCAGCGGGTGGCAAATTCTTCCACCCGCTGGGCAAGATTGGCGTGCGCATGGCTGACGAAGACCCGACGCCGGACGACCCCACCGCCGACACTCACACGACGCGCAATGGTCGCCCCGCCGAAATCGAACCGAGCGGGCCGTCCTGACGATAACGTCCTACACTCCTCTTCGCGCGAATTTGCTGCGCATCCGGCAAACAAATTTGGTATCGAAGATTCGCTGAACAGCCGGGGGGCTGGTTTGCACCGGCATCAATCCAGAAAGTGCGACGCGGTTTTTGGGTCGATGCTCAACAAAGGATATGGAGCGCGCGTTCGCCAGAACGTCAGGCGTTCCATTTGGAGGCGCTACGCCATGATATCTTTCGGACCCCTGACCCGTGCCATCGCACTGGCAGGTCTCCTGCTTTCCGCCTCGGCCGCGGCCATTCCGGCCCTTGCTGCACCGGCCGATATCGCCCTGCTTCAGTCCTATATCGGGGAATGGCGCGGGCGCGGCGTGCTGATCGGCGCCACGCAGGAAAGTGTCGTCTGCCGCCTGTCGCTCAGCCAGGGCAACCAGGACAAGATCAATTATAACGGCCGCTGCACATTGGCCGGAACCACGCTCTCGGTGGCCGGCACCATGGCCTATGTCGACGCCAACAAGCGCTTTGAAGCGGTGATGAGTTCCAACGCGACCTTCAACGGCATCGCCGTGGGCCAGAAGCGCGGCCAGAGCCTTATCTTCAACCTGCGCGAGCGAGAAAAGGACGAAGAAGGCAAGGACCTCAACATCTCCTCGCAGATCACGCTCAGCAAGGAGGCCATTCAGGTCGTGTTTGAAGTGGTCTATGTCGAATCCGGCGACAGCCTGCGCGCCGAAGTGCCATTCAGCCGATAATAAGAACGGCTCGCCTCTCACCATTCAAGGCGGTCCTCCGGGCCGCCTTTTTTGTTTGCATTCAGCCATTAGAAACGCAGTTTTAAGACGAGGCCCTTAGGGTTTGCCCCTAAGTATACGAGGCCGAATTGTACCATCCCGACTTAGCCCTAACCCAAAACGAGACCGGGATGGGCGCTACGGCCTTTCTGAGGCACATACGTCAACTGGCAAATGTCATTGGCGCTGGCATCATTGCTGCCCCGAACCGCTGGTTGGCTCAAGATGGTCTCTGCCTGAACGAGCCCGTCAATCCGCTGCTTCTTGGCACCGTCGGCAAAGTCCTCTCCCTTGAAATCGGCTTACCATTTCTGATGATCGTGCCGGTGCCCGCATTCGAGCTCGACAAGCCAATCTGGCTGCTGCTCTGGGACGACAAGCCGCGCAGCGACATTGCCGCACAAATTCTGCTGACCCGCGTGACCGAGCTGGTCGCACACGCCGCCATGGCACGCAGGCGCGATGCCGAAATCCAGCGCCAGCGCCGGGTCGAACGCGCCTCCGCCACCGCGCGGATTGGCATCTGGACCTGCACCCTGCCCGAGGAAGAAATTACCTGGACCGCTGGTGTCTATGACATTTTCGAGGTTCCTCATCGAACACCGCTTACCCGCGCGCTGACGCTGCAATTGTACAAGCCGGAATCGGCACGCCAGATGCAGGCCCTGCGCGCAGAAGCCATTTCAACGCTGGGTGACTTCCGTTTCGATGCCGAAATTGTCACGTTGAAGGGCGAGGAGCGCTGGATGCGCATTACCGCCACGGTGGATGGCGCAGATGGTCGCGCCCGCTTGATTTTCGGCATGAAACAGAACATCACCGAAGAAAAGCAGTTGGCGGAGCGCACGCGCATCCTGGCAGAAACCGATGCGCTGACCGGGCTCGCCAATCGCAGCCTGTTCCAGAACCGGCTGACCGATCTACACGGACACAAGGGCGGCGTACCGACAGGCGCACTGCTGCTGATCGATCTCGACAATTTCAAAACCATCAATGACAGCCTGGGTCACGCACATGGCGACACCTGCCTGATCGCCACCGCCCAGCGCCTGCGCCAATGCGTGCCCGCCTCGGCTCTGGTCGCCCGAATTGGCGGCGATGAATTTGCCATTCTCACCGATGGCCGCGAGAAAATGGACCTCAACGCCCTATCGGCCAAAATCATCGGCGCGTTTGATCACCCGTTCATATTGGGCAACCAGCCCCACCATGTGGGAGCCTCAATCGGTATCGCGCGCCGGGTCGAGCAAGACGCCGAGACGCTTTATCGCAATGCCGATACCGCTCTTTATGCCGCCAAATCAGCCGGCCGCGGTACATGGCGACAATTTCAGGCCGCCTGACCTCTCAAATATAAAGGGCGGCCCCAGGACCGCCCTTTTCAAATCCGCTCAGAACGGAATGTCATCATCCATGCCGCCGGGCTCGAAGGCCGGAGCATTGGCCTGTGGACGCCGCGCGCCACCGCCACCACCGCCCTGATCGCGCACCCCACGGAAGCCGTTATCGCCACCGGCGCCATAACCACCGCCATCGCCCGCACCCGCGCCATCACCACGACCATCGAGCAGCGTCAGATTGGAATTGAATCCCTGCAGCACGATTTCGGTGGAATATTTGTCCTGGCCGGACTGGTCCTGCCATTTGCGGGTCTGCAACTGGCCTTCGATATAGACCTTGGAGCCCTTGCGCAGATAGCTCTCGGCAACACGCGTCAGACCTTCCGAGAAGATCACCACGCGGTGCCACTCGGTCTTTTCGCGGCGCTCGCCGGTATTGCGATCCTTCCAGCTTTCGGATGTGGCAACCGAAAGGTTCACCACCTTGCCGCCATTTGGCAGGTTCCGCACCTCGGGATCATTGCCCAGATTGCCGACCAGAATAACCTTGTTCACGCTGCCAGCCATGGCACCATTCCTTCCAATTCAGCCCCGATCTGTCCGGTCACAGGGCGCTTTCATCTCGTCGCAGGGCATAGAAGGCCCGGAACACCGGCCCTGCCTCATGTCGGCACCTTAAACCTTTCGGGCGACAAACACCGGTAAAAATCCGAACAGTTAACAGCTTCCAGACCGATGAGGCACCACTTTAGGGCCGCCGCTCAAATTTGTATGTTCTATTTATGTTCTCATTTCGCAAATTGTCAACTCCGCGCTTGACCGGGATCAAAGCACGTGCACGCTCAAGCGCTTAGGGAAATAACGAACACACACCCGAGAACCAGTCTATGCCCGATCTGTCGAACCGTATCCGCCACCCTGCCCTGATGGACCGCATCGTCTCACCCGAGACCGCCGCAGCCCTGATCAAGGACGGGATGACCATCGGCATGAGCGGGTTCACCAAGGCCGGTGACGCCAAGGCCGTTCCTGTTGCCATGGCAGAGCGCGCCAAAACGGACCCATTCCAGATCACTCTGATCACTGGCGCCTCACTTGGTCACGACATTGATCGGATGCTGACCGAGGCAAAAGTGCTGGCGCGCCGCATGCCCTTTCAGGCCGATCCGACGCTGCGCAAGGCGATCAATCGCGGTGAGGTCATGTTCATCGATCAACACTTAAGCGAAACGGTGGAACATCTGCGCTCCAACCAGCTTGGGCCTATCGATTATGCGATCGTCGAAGCCGCGGCCATAACGGAAGACGGTGGGCTGATCCCCACGACCTCGATCGGAAATTCGGCCAGCTTCGCCATTCTGGCCAAAAAGGTCATCGTCGAGATCAACCTGTCTCAACCCCTGGGCCTGGACGGTCTGCACGACATCTATATCCCGAGCAAGCGACCAACCCGCGCGCCAATTCCGCTGATGGCCTGCGACAGCCGTGTCGGCACGCATTATGTACCCATCCCGCCCGAGAAAATTGCGGCCATTGTCATCACCAACGAGATCGACAGTGCCTCCTCGATCCTGCCTGCCGACACCGAAACCAGCGCCATCGCGCATCACCTCATCGAATTTTTTGAAAATGAAGTGACGACGGGCCGCCTCGATCTGACGCTGCAGCCGCTGCAAGCCGGTATTGGCTCCATCGCCAATTCGGTCTTGCAAGGGCTGGCCGATGGCCCCTTCCACCATCTGCGCCTCTATTCCGAGGTCTTGCAGGATTCGACCTTCGATCTTTTCGACGCGGGCAAACTCAGTTTCGCCTCGGCCTCATCGATCACCCTGAGTGCACCCTATGCAGAGCGGGTGTTCGGCAATTTCGATACCTATAAGGACAAGTTGGTCCTGCGGCCGCAGGAAATCTCCAACCATCCCGAAATCATCCGCCGCCTTGGCATTATTGGCATCAATACCGCGCTCGAATTCGACATTTACGGCAACGTCAATTCCACCCATGTTGATGGCACGATGATGATGAACGGCATTGGCGGCTCGGGCGATTTCGCCCGCAATGCCTATCTGTCGGTCTTTGTCACCAAGTCCCTCGCCAAGGACGGTGCCATTTCCTCCGTCGTGCCCATGGTCAGCCATGTCGACCACACCGAACACGACGTCGATATCCTTGTGACAGAAGTTGGCTTGGCCGACCTGCGCGAACTCGCTCCGCGCGAGCGCGCCCGCAAGATCATCGACAATTGCGTCCACCCCTCCTACCGCGACCAACTCAACGATTATTTTGAGCGCGCCTGCGCACGGGGCGGCCATACCCCGCACGTGCTGGAAGAGGCTTTCTCGTGGCATACCAGGCGCAAGGAGACGGGGAGCATGAAGATATGACAACGCGCTTGTGCCTCGCCAGTCCTACGCACATCCTGATACCATCAGCGGCAGATGGGCTGCCGCATCATCTGGAGTGCACCGATGTTGTATTCGCTTTTCGTCATGTCCATTCTGCTGGAGACCACTCTAATCCTGACCCCAATGGTCGCCGCCACCGTAGCGATATGGCGCAGCCTGCCTGACCGCAGCGCAGCGGCCGAAAAGCTTCGGAACGAGAAAATGGTCATTTGCCTGCGGGGCCTGCTCGACCAACTGCTGAGCACACAGCGCCGGATCTCTGGGCTCCCGGTCTAGCCGGCGCTCTGCGCCGGGCCGGATAGGATAGGTTCGGCCCGGTTCGCCCTCCTGACTCCCCCTGTCAGCAGTCATGCCCTAATCCGGCTTGACCGAATCCCGTTCGTTCTGGTTACGTTCACAAACATCTGATCCGGCAAGTTGACTTGCGGGCGGACCCTCGAAGCCCTATTTCTTGGCCTTCGCCCGCCCCTCCCCGCCGGCGCGCACGCTATGGACCGAATATGACCGACAAGCCGAGCCTCAACCGCGAAATCATCGTGCGCGGTGCCCGTGAGCACAATCTCAAGGGCATCGACGTCAAGCTGCCGCGCGACAGCCTGATCGTGATGACCGGCCTGTCCGGCTCCGGTAAATCGTCACTGGCATTCGATACCATTTACGCCGAAGGCCAGCGCCGATACGTGGAATCGCTGTCCGCTTATGCGCGCCAGTTTCTGGAAATGATGCAGAAGCCCGATGTCGAGCACATCGAAGGCCTCTCACCGGCCATTTCCATCGAGCAGAAAACAACATCGCGTAACCCGCGCTCTACCGTTGGCACTGTCACCGAAATCTACGATTACCTGCGCCTGCTCTATGCGCGCGTCGGCATTCCCTATTCGCCCGCCACGGGCCTGCCCATCGAGAGTCAGACCGTCTCGCAGATGGTGGACCGGACGCTGGAATTGCCCGAGGGAACGCGGCTTTATCTGCTGGCCCCGATTGCACGCGGACGCAAGGGCGAGTTCAAGAAGGAACTGGCCGATCTGATGCGCAAGGGCTTTCAGCGCGTCAAGATCGATGGCGAATATCACGAGATCGAGGACGCCCCTGCCCTCGACAAGAAATACAAGCACGACATTGAAGTGGTCGTAGACCGTCTCGTCGTTTCGCCGGATATTTCCGGCCGCCTGTCGGAAAGTTTTGAAACCGCGCTCAAGCTGGCTGAGGGCATTGCGCTGGTCGAACTGGCGGACGAGAAAAACGAGGACGGCACCCCGCGCCAGATCACCTTCTCTGAAAAATTCGCCTGCCCGGTTTCCGGCTTCACCATTGCCGAAATCGAGCCGCGCCTGTTCTCGTTCAACAATCCCTTCGGCGCCTGCCCGGTCTGCGATGGCCTGGGCACCGAGCAGAAGATCGACCCCGATCAGATTGTTCCCGATCCCACCCTGTCGCTGCGCGATGGGGCCATTCTGCCGTGGTCGAAAACCAGCGCTCCTTACTACCAGCAAACCCTTCAGGCCGTCGTGAAGCATTTTGGCGCGTCTACCGGCACCGCCTGGAATGAACTGCCCTTCGATGTGCAGCACGCGGTGCTTTACGGCACTGACAAGACCAAGATCGATTTCGTCTATGATGACGGCCTGCGCCAGTACAAGACCTCCAAGGTTTTTGAAGGCGTCATCGGCAACCTTGAGCGCCGCTACAAGGAAACCGAAAGCGCCGGCATGCGCGAAGAAATCGAAAAATACATGTCGGCCAAGCCCTGCTTTGCCTGTGGTGGCTATCGTCTCAAGCCGGAGACGCTGGCGGTCAAGATCGATGGCCTGCATATCGGCAAGGTCAGCGAAATGTCGATCAAGGTGGCCAGCCAGTGGTTCATCGACCTTTCCGCCAAGCTGACACCAACCCAGAGCCAGATCGGCGAGCGCATCCTCAAGGAAATCCGCGAGCGCCTGAAATTCCTCAACGATGTGGGGCTGGAATATCTCTCCATGTCGCGCAATTCCGGCACTTTGTCGGGCGGCGAAAGCCAGCGCATCCGTCTCGCCAGCCAGATCGGCTCGGGCCTCACCGGCGTGCTCTATGTGCTGGACGAGCCTTCCATCGGCCTGCATCAGCGCGACAATTCCCGCCTGCTCGAAACGCTGCAGCGCCTGCGCGATCTCGGCAATACCGTCATTGTCGTTGAACATGACGAAGACGCTATCCTCACCGCCGACTACGTCCTCGATATCGGGCCCGGTGCCGGCGTCAATGGCGGCAATATCGTTGCGGAGGGATCGCCGCAGGACATTCTCAACCACCCGGACTCGCTTACAGGAAAATATCTGTCCGGGCGCATGGGCATTCCTGTCCCCGCAGAGCGTCGTGAAGCCAAGAAGGGCAAAGCCCTGTCCGTAAAGGGCGCCACCGGCAACAATCTCAAGAATGTCTCGGTCGACGTACCGCTCGGCATGTTCGTCGCCATTACCGGCGTTTCCGGTGGCGGCAAGTCGACGCTGATGATCGACACCATGTATCAGGCCATCGCTCGCCGCCTCAACGGCGCGCGTGTCGTCCCGGCCCCGCATGAGAGCCTGACCGGCCTTGAATTCCTCGACAAGGTCATCGACATCGACCAGTCTCCGATTGGCCGCACACCGCGCTCGAACCCGGCGACCTATACCGGCGCCTTTACGCCACTGCGCGAATGGTTTGCCGGACTGCCCGAAGCAAAAACCCGCGGCTATGGCCCGGGCCGCTTCTCCTTCAACGTCAAGGGTGGCCGCTGCGAGAAGTGCGAAGGCGATGGCGTTCTCAAGATCGAAATGCACTTCCTGCCCGACGTTTACGTCACCTGCGACGTCTGCAAGGGCAAGCGTTACAATCGGGAAACGCTCGAAGTCCAGTTCAAGGGCAAGTCGATTTCCGACATTCTCGACATGACCATCGATGAAGGCGTGGAATTCTTCTCGGCCGTTCCGGTGATCCGCGACAAGTTCGCCACCCTCCAGCGCGTTGGCCTCGGCTATGTCAAGGTCGGCCAGCCGGCCACAACCCTGTCCGGCGGCGAGGCGCAGCGCGTCAAGCTGTCGAAAGAGCTCTCAAAGCGCGCCACCGGCCGCACGCTTTACATGCTGGACGAGCCGACCACGGGCCTCCACTTCCACGACGTCGCCAAACTGCTGGAAGTGCTGCACGAACTGGTCGATGGCGGCAATACGGTCATCGTCATCGAGCATAATCTGGAAGTCATCAAGACCGCCGACTGGGTCATCGACCTCGGTCCCGAAGGCGGCGATGGCGGCGGTGAAATCGTGGCCATAGGCACGCCCGAGGACGTGGCATCCAATCCCCGCTCCCACACCGGTGCTTTCCTCAAGGAAGTCATGGAACGCCGCCCGCATTTCGCAACGAGGGCGGCGGAGTAGTCCCACCCCACCGGCCCTCCCTCGCCCCTTGTGGGAGAGGGATAGGATTTTCTGCGTTCAGCAGAAAATCCAGGGTGAGGGGTTCTCTCCGCGCATGCAGTGCTTGCAATTAAATCTCGGCCCCCTCATCCGCCCTTTGGGCACCTTCTCCCACAAGGGGAGAAGGAAGAGCTTAAATCAGCCCCATGCGCGCCAGCTCGGCTGCAATTTCCGCTGAATTCTCGTTGTCATTGCCTTCCATATCCGGCGGCGCATCTTCTGGACGCAGATAGCGCCAGCCCTGAAAGGGGCGCTTGGGGTAAGGCAAGGTGCGGATGATATCCGGCGCCATGATGATGTCGCAGTAATCGATCCCTTCCGCATTGGTGTATTGCGCCAACCGCAGAATACGCTGCCGACAGCAGATCGTGCCGGACATGACCCAATAGATCGAGGAAACGCCCTCCATCTCCTCGCGCCGCTTGGGCATCATGCGGGTGCGGTGCACATGCACCTCTTCGCCATAATCCGCGTCCCACCAATGGGCGCGCTCGTGACGATAGCTCTCCAATTCCTCCACGCTGGACACGCCAACACAGAGTTTCACCATATGGATCATGCAATAGTCCCCGGCGCGACGCGCCCTTGAATGACGTCGATCTCGTCGTCATCCACCACCCACGGCTCCTGCAAAGCCAGACCGCGCCATTCCTGAAAGGCGGGGAGCGCATAGATCGCCTCGACATAACGCCCGGCAACGTCGGAAACCGGCAGATCATAAGTGCGCAACCGCGTCGACAAAGGCGCGAACATGGCGTCGGCAGCAGAAAACGCCCCAAACAGATATGGTCCGCCCGAATTTTCCAGCAGGCCACCCCACAATGTCTCGGCCCGATGCAGATCGCCCCGAACCGCATCGAGATCGACCTTGCCGGGATGGCTGGCGCGCAAATTCATCGGTGCATGATTGCGCAGCATCGAGAACCCGGCATGCATTTCAGAAGCAGCCGCCCGCGCCAGCGCTCGGGCATTTCGCTCAATCGGCCAGATCGCCTTGTCCGGAAATGATTCGGCCAGATATTCGATAATGGCCAGTGTTTCGGGGACGACGAGAGAGCCATCGACCAGTACCGGCACTTTGCCGGTAGGCGAGCGCTCAGCCAATGTCTCGCGCCAGCGAGGTCCCGACAATTGCAGCACTTCATCCTCAAACGGGATTTCAAAGTGCCGCAAAACCAGCCAGGGGCGCAGCGACCAGGTCGAGTAATTCCGATTCCCGATCAAGAGCTTCATGGAATATCCTCATATTCAAGACGAAGGGCGCCCAGTGGCCGGGCGCCCTTGTCGTAATCTTGTGAGTGAAAAACTCCAGCGTCTTTCTAGACGCCAGCGACTACGGCGACAACCAACCCCATGGAAAAGAGGCATACCAGCGCCCAGCTCAAGGTCTGCATGACGTTGGTCTTCGGTAGACTGCGCATAGATTGCTCCTTGTCAGTCGTCCACTCCGACCCTCAAGGGGCCGGTCATGAATCGTTAACCGCCAGTCAGGTGGGAAGCAAGCGGCCAGATTGCAACACTCCACAGCCATGTTGGGTTCAATTTCCGGCCTCAGAAAAGTCCGAACCAAAGTCCCGCAATACCCAAAAAGGCAAAGAAGCCAACGATATCGGTGATGGTGGTCACAAAGACCGCAGACGCAATCGCGGGGTCGGCCTTCAGGCTGTCCAAAGTCAGCGGCACCAGAATTCCGAATGTTCCAGCCACGATCATGTTGATCACCATGGCCATGGCGATAACCACTCCAAGACCGAGATCGCCATAGCGCAGCGTGGTCACCACACCGATTCCAACGGCAAAGATCACGCCATTGAAAAAACCTACCACCATTTCGCGGCGAATAAGGCGCTTCAAACGGCCGCCATCCAGCTCGCGCATCGCCAGCGCGCGCACGGTCACAGTCATGGTTTGCGCGCCAGCATTGCCGCCCATTGAGGCCACGATGGGCATCAGAACGGCCAAGGCCACCATCTGTTCGATGGTCGCGTTGAAAAATCCGATGACAAAAGACACCAGAACCGCAGCGACCAGATTGACGCCCAGCCATGGGGCGCGGCTGCGCACCGTGTCCAGTGTCGTGTCCGAAACGTCTTCGTCACCCACACCTGCCAGCAGCTTGATGTCTTCTTCGGCCTCCTCCTGAATGACGTCGACGATGTCGTCGATGGTCAGCACGCCAACGAGGCGGCCGTTTTCGTCGACAACGCCGACTTCGACAAGGTCATAGCGCTCAAAGCTGCGGGCCGCTTCTTCCTGATCTTCCTCGGCCTTTACCAGCACGAGACTGGCATTCATGATGGCGTCGATTTTGGTGGCGCGCTGGGCACGCAGAAACTTGTCGAGCGGCAGCGCGCCCAACACCTTATAGGCAGCATCCACCACGTAAATCTGATAGAATTCGTCCGGCAGATCGCCTTCCGTGCGCAGATAATCGATGGTCTGCCCCACCGTCCAGAATGGCGGAATGGCGATGAAATCGGTCTGCATCCGCCGCCCGGCGGATTCCTCGGGAAAATCCAGACTCCGTTTTAGCGCCAGCCGCTCGAATGTTGGCAGCGCCGACAGGATCTCGTCCTGATCCTCTTTTTCGAGGTCTTCGAGCAGATAGACCGCATCGTCATTGTCGAGTTCGGCAACGCCGCGGGCAATTTCCGAATTGGGCAGCGCCTCCATCAACTCGACGCGGATACTTTCATCCACCTCGGTCAATGCCGAAAAGTCGAACCTGTCGCCGAGCATGCGCACCAGCGCCAGCCGCTCACTATGGTCCAATTGCTCAAGCACGTCGCCGACATCGGACGTGTGCAGCGGCGCCATGACGAGCGCGACGTCTTCGGCACGCGATCCCTCGATAAAGGCACGCAGCCGCTCCAGCCAGAGCGCACTTATTCTGCCTTCCGCATCGCGGAAAGCATCATTGTCGATCCCGGTTTCGAGGCCGGGCGCCATTTCAGATTCTTCGCTCATCGGGAGCCCTTTCGTGTCCTGAGTGTTTCAGGGGCAGGAGAAGCATTTAGCCAATCGGCCTGCATTGCGCCAGTGAGGCCAAATGCTTTTTCGCTCACCATGAGGAGATTTCAATGACCGACCATCAAGAAATCCAGGCCAGTCTCGATCGGCTCGCCACTATCATCGCCGCGCGCGGTCTTTCAGGCGTTGTCCGCGCCGACCAGAACGGCGTGGGCGCTTTCATCGTATCGGGAGAGTCACTCGTCCAGCTCCACGACAGCAGAACCGCCATTCTGCATTGTCCCGTAGACCAAAAGGTGTTGCTGATGGAGATTTCTCCCGACATCTATTTCGAGACCGAAAGCCTAGTCGGTGAGAACGCCGTGCTGATCCGCCTCGACAGGATTGACGACGAAGAGCTCTCGCTCCGCCTGCACGATGCATACCAGTTCCGGGCGCCCCATAACCTGCGCACCTGACGCTCGTCTTTTCGGCATGAGACGGCATTGCAGCAGACGCGCCGCCTGCTAGAGTGCTGATCCAATAGCGCGCAAGAGGCAACGTGTTCGGTATAGACGACATCCTGCGAGCCCTTGTTGCAGACCTACATATCGTGGCGCTGATCATGGGCGCCATCTATCTGCTCGCCTTTGTCTGTGCTGTGCGGGAAATCCTCAATTCGCGGACATCACAGGGTTCGATTGCCTGGCTCCTGTCGCTGCTTCTATTGCCGATCCCCTCGGTGCTGCTCTACCTCATCTTTGGCTGGAAACTTTTTGATGATTATGCGACCGATCGAGTAAAAAACGGTCGCGCTGATCGCCCCCTGCGCGCCAAAGACCTTGCCTTGATCGACCGGGACACCGACGCAAAATGGCCGGTGCAGGTCCATGTCTCCGAACTCCCCTTCCTCAAGGGCAATGACGTCGAATTGCTGATCGACGGCAAGGCGACATTCGACTCGATCTTCGCCGGTATCGAGGCGGCAAAAGAATATCTGCTGGTCCAATTCTATATCGTGCGCGACGACCGGCTCGGGCAACAACTGGCGGAGAGGCTGATTGCCAAGGCCAGGGAAGGTGTCGCCGTTTTCCTGCTCTATGACGATATCGGCAGCTCAGGCATGCCGAAGCGCTACAGGCGCGAACTGCGTGAAGCCGGGGTGAAGGTTGCCGGCTTCAATCATCGGCACAAGCTGCTTCGTTTCTATGGTCCCACGCGCATAAATTACCGCAATCACCGCAAGATCGTTGTCGCGGATGGCAAACACGCCTGGGTGGGCGGGCATAATGTGGGCGTTGAATATCTCGGCGAAGATCCACGCTTCGGCCATTGGCGCGACACGCATGTGCGCGTGTCCGGCCCCGCCGCTTTGGGCTGCGCGCTGCTGTTCCGCGAAGATTGGGAATGGGCCACCGGCGAGCTGTTGCCCAATCGGCCGCCCAGCGAACTGGAGACTTTTGGCGAGCAATCCGTATTGGTGATGGGCAGTGGTCCGGCCGACAAGCTGGAAGAATGCGCCATAGCCTTCACCGACCTGATCGGGCGAGCCCGAGAGCGGCTGTGGATCGTCAGCCCCTATTTCGTCCCCGATACCGATATCCGCACCGCCCTGTTCGCGGCGCGGCTGCGTGGTGTGGATGTGCGGATCATGCTGCCAGCAAGTCCCGACCATAAAATTGTCTGGCTGGCCAGCCTCTCCCATGCCGATGCGATGGTCGAACATGACATCAGCGTCTATCGCTACAGCGATGGCTTTCTGCACCAGAAGGTGGTGCTGATGGATGATCAGATCGCTACCGTCGGCAGCGTCAATTTCGACAACCGCTCCTTTGCGATCAATTTCGAAATTACCTTGTGGTTCACCGACCCCAGAACGATTGCCTCAGTTGAGGCCATGCTGATCAAGGACTTTGAATCCTGCTTGCAGGTGGGCCGTTCCGAGGTCGAAAGTCGACCATGGCCGCTCTATGTGCTCATGCAGGCCGCCCGCCTGCTCTCTCCCGTGCTTTAAGTTCCGGTGCACGCGCCACCATCCGTGGATAGTGCGACATTCGCCTCAACCTGAACGGCTACAGGATCGGCGGAGCATAATGCAGCCCGCCATTGCTCCATAGGGCATTCTGACCACGCAGCATCGCCGCTCCGGTCTGCGCTCCAAAGTGGCGGTCATAAAGTTCGGAATAATTCCCCACGGCGCGGATGGCATCGGCCATGAAGGTCGGCCGCAAGCCGAGTCCGACGCCATAATTGCCCTCAAGCCCGAGGATGCGTCGTACCGCTGGCGCACGCGCTGCGGAAAGCGAGTCGATATTGAGGCTGGTGACGCCGATCTCTTCAGCCGTAATCAGCGCAAAAATGGTCCAGCGGACGATTTCAAACCATTCATCATCGGCCTCCCGGACCACGGGCCCGATGACCTCCTTGGAAATCCGCTCGGGCAGGATGCGGTGCAGCGCGGGGTCTTGAAGCTCACGCCGCATCGCCTGCAACTGACGGCCAGACGCCGAAATAACCTGGCAAAGCCCGGCCCTATAGGCCGTCAGCAGATCAGCAGACTCTTCATAAACCACCTCGCGGAAGGTGGTTTGATTGGAGAAGAAGAAATCATCCAGCGCGGCAAGCTCACCAAAAGCGTCGACAACACAGATGCTTACATCATCCAGCTCATAGGCTGAAACCACGCCCAGAGATTGGGGCACCAGAAATGCCTGCCCGTCAAAAAAGCTGGGGGTCACATATCGCGCGCCAAAACGGGTGTCGCGTCCGGCGGTCCACGCCCCATTGCGCATCAATACATCGACACTGCCGGTCTGCAACGGCGCAAACCGCGCTTCACCGCGATAGGAGCGGAATTCGATAAGGTCGGGATTGCCGAAAATGGCAGCAGCAACCGCGCGACAAAGATCGACATCGAAGCCGGACCAGCGGCTATCAACATCCTGCTGGGAGAAACCGGCAAGCGGATTGCTCGACCCACAGATCAGAAAGCCGCGGTCACGCACCGCCTCCAGCGTCTGCGCCATGGCCGACGGCATTGCCAGTCCAGACAGGAGAGCAGCCAGAAGCAGGACTGGCTTGAAAACGTGTCGCAAAATAGAGGCTTTCAGTTCGTACCTGCCAATATTGGCAGGCATGAAAAAGGGGTCAAGCCGCTGATCGGCCCGACCCCCTGATAATTTGCCCTTGCAGCCAGCCATTCGACCGCAACGAATTGCCTAAAGGGCGCCGAACTTAGTGAAGGATTTGGCTGAGGAACAGCTTGGTCCGCTCATGCTGCGGATTGGCGAAAAATTCCTGCGGCTCGTTCTGTTCGATGATCTGGCCCTGGTCCATGAAGATCACGCGATTGGCGACCTGACGCGCGAATCCCATTTCGTGGGTCACGCAGATCATGGTCATGCCGTCTTCGGCCAGATTGATCATCACTTCGAGCACTTCCTTGACCATTTCGGGGTCTAGGGCCGATGTCGGCTCATCGAACAGCATGATCTGAGGCTGCATGCAGAGCGAGCGCGCAATGGCCACGCGCTGCTGCTGACCGCCGGAAAGCTGGCCGGGATATTTATTGGCCTGCTCGGGGATTTTCACCCGTTCCAGATAATGCATCGCCGTTGCCTCGGCCTCGGCCTTGGCAATGCCGCGCACCCAGATGGGTGCCAGCGTCAGGTTCTGCAGGATGGTCAGATGCGGGAACAGATTGAAGTGCTGGAACACCATGCCCACCTCGCGCCGCACTTCATCAATGCGCTTGAGATCAGCGGTCAGTTCCGTCCCATTGACGATGATCTGGCCTTCCTGATGCTCTTCAAGACGATTGATACAGCGGATAAGCGTGGACTTGCCCGATCCGGACGGACCGGCAATGACGATACGCTCGCCTTTCATCACCTTGAGATTGATGTCTCGCAGCACGTGGAAATCGCCGTACCACTTGTGCATTCCAATGACTTCGATAGCGACGTCGGTATCCGACACGGTCATGTGGCTAGTGTCGATGACGCGATCGACTGTGACTTCAGAGGGTTGGCTCACTTTGATTTACCTCTTGTGCCCGGTGTCCAGACGCCGCTCCATATACATGGAATAGCGCGACATGGCGAAACAGAATACCCAGAACACAAAGCCGGCAAACAGATAGCCGGAAATGGCCTGGGTTGGCGAACCCCACGCAGCGTCGGATGCAGCCGATTGCACAGTATTGAGCAGATCGAAAATGCCGACGATGGACACAAGCGAAGTGTCCTTGAACAGGGCGATGAACGTATTCACGATACCGGGGATGACGTGCTTGAGCGCCTGCGGCAGGATGATGAAAATCATCGACTTCCAATAGCTGAGGCCGAGAGAAGCCCCCGCCTCGTATTGTCCCCTCGGCAGAGCCTGCAAGCCACCACGGATCACCTCGGCCAGATAGGCAGAGGAGAACAGGGTGACGCCCACAAGCGCGCGCAGCAACTTATCGACACTGGTGCCCTGCGGCATGAACAGCGGCAGCATGACCGAGGCCATGAACAGCACGGTGATCAGCGGCACGGCGCGCCACAGCTCGATGAACATCACGCAAAGCGTCTTGATGATCGGCAGCTTTGACTGTCGTCCCAGCGCCAGCAGAATACCCAGCGGAATGGACCCGGTAATGCCGACCATCGAGATGACCAGCGTTACCAATAGGCCGCCCCATTGCTCCGTCGGAACCTGCCGCATGCCAAAATATCCGCCATTGAGCAGGACGAAGCTGATGACGGGGAAAACGACGAAGAACAGAATGGCATTGGTGCGCTTGAACGGCACCTTGGGGATCATCAATGGAACGATGAGCAAAGCCCCAAGGGCAAACACCAGATTGGGCCGCCAGAGCTGATCGACCGGAAAGAATCCGTAGATGAAGAAATTCATCCGCGCGGCGATATAGTTCCAGCAGGCGCCGGCGCCGGGTGCCCGACAGGCCTCCACGGTCTCGCCGGGCGGAATGGCGCTACCACCAAAGATGGTCGGCAGCAGGAAGTTGATGATCGGCGGCAGCGACCAGAACAGGAACGCCGCCGCGATCAGGGTGAAAAGCGTATCCTGCCAGGTGGAGAAGAGATTTTTCTGCGCCCACAGGATGACCCCCGATGTTCTCACCGGCGCCGGTTTGGCAGGAACGAGTTCAGAGCGAACAAATGAAATCGACATGACGGCTCCTAGCGCTCCACCAAAGCCACGCGGCTATTATACCAGTTCATGAAACCGGAGGTCAGCAGCGAGAAGGTGAGATAGACCAGCATGGTCATGGCAATCACCTCGATTGCCTTGCCGGTCTGGTTGAGCGTCGTGCCCGTAAACACGTTCACAAGCTCAGGATAGCCGATAGCCGCGCCAAGCGAGGAATTCTTGGTGAGGTTGAGATATTGGCTGGTGAGCGGCGGCACGATCACGCGCATGGCCTGTGGAATGATGACTAGCCGCAGCCGATCCCCTTCCTTGAGTCCGAGCGATTGTGCGGCCTCGGTCTGCCCCCTGTTCACGGCCCTGATACCGCCGCGCACATTTTCGGCGATGAAGGCAGCCGTATAGATGGAAAGACCAAAGGCCAGCGCAACGAATTCGGGCGGGAGCTCAAGCCCGCCGCGGAAATTGAACCGCTGCAATTCGGGATAGCTGAAGGAAATCTGGGTACCCGAGACGATATAGGTCAGCGCCAGAACAAGCACGCCCGCAGCAATCGTGGTGATGAATACCGGAAACCGCTGGCCCGTGGCCTCGAGGCGCTTTTTTGCCCAGATGCGCAGACCAATCCCCACAGCAATGGCCAGTGCAAGCCCGAACCACAACCAGACCGCACGATCATCAAAGATCGGTTGCGGCACAAAGAAGCCGCGCTGATTGAGATAGGCGCCGAAGGGCAGCGCAAAGCTGTCACGAACGGCCGGCATCGCCTTGAGAACGGCGAAATACCAGAAGAACAATTGCAGCAGAAGCGGCACGTTGCGGATGATTTCCACGTAGACCGTGGCAATGCGCGACACCAGCCAATTCGAGGACAGCCGCGCGATACCGACGGCGAAACCCAGAATGGTGGCGAAAAAAATACCGATCGCGGCCACCAGAAGCGTATTGAGCAGGCCGACAATGAAGGCCTCCCAATAATAGGATGCCCGATCAAAGGGGATCAGCGTGAAGCTGATGGAGAAGCCTGAGGTTCGCCAGAGAAAGTCGAACCCGGTGGATTTGTTCTGCGCGGCGAGATTCTGCGCCGTATTGAAGCCGATCCAGATGAAGAACCCGATGACCAGAAGCGCCACCAGAAACTGGTAGATATACCCCCGGATCACCGGATCATTATAGAAGGCTGTTTTTGGCGGTGCGCCAGCAGAGCTGTCGATAGCGGCCATCGCGCGTGTGCCCCGATTCTTGTCTGTGGTTGGGCCCAAATCCTGATTACGACATCGCCAACACCGCCCGCACTAGATGCGGGTAGCGAAAATGCCAGATATTCCAGTCGGATAGGCCGAGTCAAAACCGGCGCCGCTCAGAGAGCGACGCCGGAACCATGCGCGTTTAGCGGATTGGCGGAGCGTATTGCAGGCCGCCATCCTTCCAGAGCGCGTTCAGGCCGCGGGAAAGACCGATCGGGGTGGTCTCGCCGAGGTTGCGCTCGAAGGATTCGCCGTAATTGCCGATATGCTTGACGATGCGGTAGCCCCAATCAGTGGGCAGACCGATCGGCGTACCAAAATCACCTTCCACGCCGAGCAGACGCTTCACGGACGGATTATCCGAACCGAGCATCTCATCGACATTGGCCTGGGTCACGCCAAGCTCTTCAGCTTCGAGAAGCGCGAAATAGACCCAGCGGCTGACGTTGAACCATTGTGCGTCGCCCTGACGGACGGACGGCCCAAGCGGCTCCTTGGAGATGATTTCGGGCAGCAGGACGTGATCAGACGGAGTAGCGAACTTGGTACGATCCGAAGCCAGCTGCGAGCCATCCGAGGTCAGCACGTCGCAACGACCATCTTCATAGGCCTTGAGCACTTCGGGCTTGTCGACGAACACGACCGGATTGAACTCAAGTCCATTGGACGCGAAATAGTCGGCAGCGTTCAGCTCGGTGGTGGTGCCCGATTCGATACAGATGGCAGCGCCATCCAGCTCAAGCGCCGAGGAAATCCCGTCCGCACCGCGAACGAGGAACCCCTGACCGTCATAATACATCACGCCGGTAAAGCTGATGCCCAGATCGGTATCGCGGCTCATGGTCCAGGTCGTGGTACGCGAGAGCACGTCAATTTCACCGGCGGAAAGCGCAGCGAAACGTTCCTGCGAAGTCAGCGGCGTGAAGCGGACAGCCTGCGCGTCATCAAAAATGGCCGCTGCCAGAGCACGGCAATAATCGACTTCGAGGCCGGTCCAGTTGTTGTTTTCGTCAGGCTGCGACATTCCCGGAACGCCGGAGGTCACGCCACACTGAACGTAGCCCTTTGCCTTGACGTCATCGAGAATACCAGCCTGGGCAGCCGTCGCGCCCAGCCCCAGAGAGGCCGCGACTGCGATCGATACGAGCGCTTTTTGCATTTATTTGCCTTTTGTTTCCTGACCCTGTGTTCGGAACCCATCTAGTTTGCCGGGGCTCCGGTCGCACCACCGCTTTATTTGGCGGCATGGATGCTGCTAAGCATGCAAACCTCTATTGACCGTAACGTCAAGGGTTGTTGGCGTGTTGGGACAGGAAAGCTGTCGCATAAATAGCCAAACTCCCCCAGATGATTTCTTTTTGAGCATCGAGCCTACTATGAACGATCAGAAAACCAGCAATTTCTCGCCTTCATCCATTGAAACAGTCCTGACTCATAACGGCCGCTCGCCCGACGAACAGTTCGGATTCGTGAACACGCCGGTTTTCCGTGGCTCCACCATTCTGTTCAAAACGCTTGCCGATCTCGATGCCCAGAGCCAGCGCTATCTCTATGGCAGAGCAGGAAATCCCACGACCGAATCTGTCGAAACGGTCGTGAATGCGCTTGAAGGGGCTTATCGAACAAAGCTGGTGCCTTCGGGGCTGGCCGCGATCACGATTGCGATAATGGCCTGTGTAAAAGCCGGTGATGACGTCCTGATAACCGACAGCGCCTATGAGCCAGGCCGCAAATTTGCTGATGGTTATCTGGAGCGCATGGGCGTCAGCGTCCGCTATTATGATCCGCGCATAGGCGCCGGTCTCACCCATCTGATGCGCCCCAACACCAAGGCCGTATTGGCGGAAAGCCCCGGCTCGCTGACCTTTGAGGTGCAGGACATTGCCGTTCTGGCCGAAGCCGCTCATGCAGGCGGCGCCAGACTGATCGTTGACAATAGCTGGGCCACGCCCCTCTATCACAAGCCTCTTGAATTGGGCGCTGATATTGTGGTCCACGCGGCGACCAAAATGTTTGTCGGCCATTCCGATGTCATGGCCGGCACGATTTCGACCACACAGGCCGCTTGGGCCGATGTGAGCCGCATTCGCACCTTGCTGGGCTTTTTCACCTCTGGTGACGACGCGTTTCTGGTAGCCCGCGGGTTACGGACGCTGGCAATCCGCATGAAGGAGCATCAGGAACGGGCACTGGAAATTGCCCGCTGGCTGGAGGAGCAGGATGAGGTGGCGGAGGTGCTGCACCCTGCCCTTCCCAGCCATCCCGACCACGAAATCTGGAAGAAGAATTTCACCGGTTCGGGCAGTCTTTTTGGCGTCGTGCTCAAGCCCGCCCCGCGCAAAGCCGTTGCGGCCTTTGTCGATCACATGCAGATTTTCAGCATGGGCTATTCCTGGGGCGGCTATGAAAGCCTCTGCCTGCCGGTGGATATAGACAAGGCGCGTACCGTTCGGCCATGGGCCAGTGAAGGCCATCTGTTCCGCCTTCATATCGGCTTTGAGGGTATCGACGATCTCAAAGCCGATCTTTCGGCTGGCCTGATGCGCTATTCCGCAGCGCGCTGAATAACCTGCCGCAAGCCGGGCAACGGTTTGCGCACGATCCGCCCATCGTCCCGCTGCTCGAACAGCCAGCCTTTGTGCGCGAAAAAATTGCGCACCAGGTAGGCACCGATCATGCCGATGACAATGCCGGCGAAGACATCGGTGGGGTAATGCGCCCCCACCGGCACCCGGGACACCGCAACGATGAGCCCGACGACAAACAAAAACGGAAAAACAGCGGGCCACATGAAGCCAATGACAAAGGCCAGGGCGACAGCGGTGGCCGAGTGCCCGCTCGGAAAACTCTGGAACGCCCAGTCATTGAAAAAATTCTGAAACGAGAACGAGCCTGCCGTCTCGTATTCAGACGGCCTGCCCCGCCCAATCAACCGCTTCAACACGCTGACCAACAGAACCGGCGTACCAATCCCTACAAAAACGAAGGCGAAAATCTGCGCCAGTTCCCCGCTGGCCTTTTTCCATACCCCGCTTAGCGGAAACATGGCGAGGCGCAGGAGGATCGTCATCACAAAACTGGGAATCAGTATGCGTTCCGAAAGCCCGTAATCGGTAATGAGGAAAAATGGCGCCCGCCATTGTTCTGGCCAGCCGATTGCGCTGCGTGATGCTGCCGCATCGATAAATCCGATAAGAATGAGAAGGCAGACCACGCCCACGACAAAATAGGGCCAGGAGGTGCGGCTAAGGCCAAAAGGCCAAGGCTTTTGCAGGTCCATCATGGCCATTCTTGTCTCTTGGGCGATGTCCCCAGTCAAGTATGCGATAGAGCGCGAAGTGGCCTTGCCCTTTGACTCCGAACGCGCTATCGGGATGGCGCGACGTCGGAGTGTAGCTCAGCCTGGTAGAGCACCGGTTTTGGGAACCGGGGGTCCAAAGTTCGAATCTTTGTACTCCGACCATTCGCCTAGCATCGTGTTGAGGACTTTGCATGACCGCCCGTATTTACCGCCCTGCCCGCAATGCAATGCAGTCCGGCAAAGGTAAGTCGAAGAACTGGGTTCTGGTTTTCGAGCCCGAAGTGGCGCGCAGCATTGATCCTCTGATGGGCTATACGAGCAGCAGCGACATGAACCAGCAGGTCAAGCTGTCCTTCGAGACGCAGGAAGAGGCCGAGGCCTATGCCCAGCGCAACGGCATTCCCTATGCAGTGCAGCCTGCCCATGATCCCTCGCCCAAGCGCGTCAGCTACCCGGATAATTTCCGCTCCGACCGCAAGACGCCCTGGACGCATTAAGGCCTCCTGCTAACAATTTGATTCCGTTTCGCGCCGCAAGAGATTGCGGCGTTTCGCTTTTGTGCATTACCCTTGATCAGGTGCATCACTGAAAAAGGGTATTTCATGTCGTTCCATCGATTGATTGTTCCTCTGGCAGCGATGCTGCTGAGCACCGGGTCCGTTCACGCCGCCCCAGCCCTGTGGAAAGTCAGTGATGAAGACAGCGCCATCTACCTGTTCGGGTCTGTCCATCTGCTCCCGCCCGGCCTGGAATGGCGCACACCCCGTTTCGACAAGGTTGTCTCCAAGGTCGAGCGGGTCTATTTCGAAACCGATATCAGCGTTGAAGCACAGGTTGCGATTGCGCCCCTGAGTTATGAGCTTGGATTTAGCCGCGACGGACGACTGTTGAGCGAGCGCATTGGCCCCGAGCTGACCGATCAGCTTCGTGATGTTGCCCAAGCCTACAATATTCCGATGCCGCTTTTGCTGACCATGCAGCCTTGGATGGCGGCCACCACCCTGTCCCTCGGCGGCCTCACGCATAGTGGTTATGATCCGCTACTCGGCGTCGACCAGATTCTGGGCGCAGAAATCCCCGCAGACCGGCACGGTTATCTTGAAACACCCGAACAGCAGATCGGCTTTCTGGCTGGCGGCACGGAGGAAGAGCAGATCGAAATGCTCCGTGCCACGATCGTATCCATGGATATCATGACGGCCGAAATCGACGACATGGTCGAGGTCTGGATGGATGGCGATCCCGAAGCCGTCGGGGAAATTTTCATGTCCCAGATGGGCGATATGGGTGAGGGCATGGCTCAGCGCTTGATCGACCAGCGCAATCACGACTGGACCAACCAGATTGCGGCCATGCTGGAGCGCAATGAAAGCGCGCTGCTGATCGTCGGCGCAGGCCATCTCGTCGATGAAATCAGCGTCGTGCGTCTGTTGGAGGCCCGCGGCTTCACCAGCGAACGCGTGCAATAGCGCATAAAACAAAACCCTCGGACCAAGGCCCGAGGGTTTCAAAGGTCATGAACCTGCGCCTGCCCTCACGGGCCCCGCATTATCTCAGACGTCGCTGAGTTTGGTCCATTTGCTCTCGTTCTGGCTCGACTGCACCGAGGCCACGATGAACTCCATGCCCTCGATACCGTCCGCAAGCGAAGGCAGCAGGCCTTCATAATCAGCGCCTTCGCCGCGAATGACCGCAGCAAACTGGCTGTAGAGCGTTGCAAAAGCTTCCAGATACCCTTCTGGGTGTCCGGACGGAATACGCACATTCATCGACGCTGCCGCTGGAACCGAAATGGAGCCGCCACGCGTCAGAAGCTGCTTGGGCTTACCGAATTCGGTGAACCACATGTAGTTCGGATTGTCCTGACGCCATTCAATGCCGCCCTTTTCGCCATAGACGCGCAATTGCAGGCCATTTTCGCAGCCCACGGCAACCTGACTGGCCCAGAGCATGCCTTTGGCCCCGCCCTCAAAGCGCAGCATGATGTGGACGTTGTCGTCTAGCTGACGGCCCGGCACAAAGGCCGTCAGATCAGCCGAAACGGCCTCGGTCTTGAGGCCGGTGACGAAGCGGGCCAGATTATAGGCATGGGTGCCGATATCGCCAATGGCTCCGCCCGCACCGGACCGGGCCGGGTCGGTGCGCCAGGACGCCTGCTTATTGCTTTCATCGGCAGCTTCAGCCAGCCAATCCTGCGGGTATTCCACCTGAACGACACGGATTTTGCCGAGCGCACCAGAGGCGACCAATTCGCGGGCCTGACGCACCAGCGGATATCCGGTATAATTGTGTGTCAGCAAGAACTTAGCGCCGTTCTTCGGCTTGATGTCTGCCAGCTTGCGGGCATCTTCAAGTGTCGAGGTGATCGGCTTGTCGCAGATCACGTGGATACCGGCTTCGAGGAAGGCTTTGGCCGGACCGTAATGCATATGGTTTGGTGTCACGATGGACACCGCCTCGATGCCGTCAGGGCGGGCGGCTTCTGCCTTCGCCATTTCCTCATAGGAAGTGTAGATGCGGTCTTCGGCGAGACCGAGATTTTTGCCGGATTCCTTGGCAACTTCGGGGCGCGAGGAGAGCGCGCCAGCCACCAGTTCGTAGTCACCATCGATGCGGGCGGCGACCCGGTGGACATAGCCGATAAAGGCTCCTGTACCACCACCGACCATGCCCAGGCGAATGCGTCTTGCGCCGTTTTCAGCCATTTTTTCCTCTGTCATTCCGGTCGCCGCGACATAGCGCGAGCGACCAATACGTTAGCAGACTGTTGACTTAGAGACCGAGCATCTTGCGATTGGCAGCCTGATCGGTGCCGCCCGATGCGAAATCGTCAAAAGCCTTCTCGGTGACGCGGATAATGTAGCTCTGAATCAGCTCTGCGCCTTCACGCGCACCATCTTCAGGGTGCTTGAGCGCGCATTCCCATTCGAGCACGGCCCAGCCCTTGAAATCATTCGCCGCCATCTTGGCGAAGATGGCCGGGAAGTCGACCTGTCCATCACCGATGGAGCGGAAGCGCCCTGCCCGATCAACCCAGGACTGGAACCCGCCATAAACACCTTGACGACCCGTCGGATTGAACTCGGCATCCTTCACATGGAAGGCTTTGATACGATCCTTGTAGATGTCGATATAGTCGAGATAATCGAGCTGCTGCAGCACGAAATGGCTCGGATCATAGAGCAGATTGGCGCGCGGATGGTTCTTCACGCGGTCGAGGAACATTTCGTAGGAAATGCCGTCGTGCAGATCTTCGCCCGGATGGATTTCGTAGCAGACGTCTACGCCTGCATCGTCGAACGCATTGAGGATCGGCGTCCATCGGCGAGCCAGTTCGTCAAAGGCTTCTTCCACAAGACCGGCGGGACGCTGCGGCCACGGATAGATATAGGGCCAGGCGAGCGAGCCCGAGAAGGTAGCGTGGGCATTGAGGCCCAAATTCTTGGAAGCTTTGGCAGCATTGAGAAGGGTCTGAACCGCCCATTCTTGTCGCGCCTTGGGGTTGCCATGAACCGAAGCCGGAGCAAAACCATCAAAGGCTGCGTCATAGGCCGGATGCACCGCAACCAGTTGGCCCTGCAAATGGGTCGAAAGCTCGGTGATCTCCAGGCCGTGACTGTTCACGATACCCTTGATTTCGTCGGCATAGGTCTTGGAATTGGCAGCTTTTTCGAGATCGATGAAGCTCGATACCCACGTCGGAATCTGCACGCCCTTGTAACCGAGGCTGGCAGCCCAACGGCAGATATTGTCGAGATTATCGAACGGCGCCTTGTCGCCCGCAAACTGGGCAAGAAAAATGGCGGGGCCTTTGACTGTGGTGGCCATAGGGGTCTCCTCTGAGGCCCCGCGAACCGCATTGCCGGGGCTTGTTCTTATTGTTGCGAAACCGGTGTTCGCATGGATGAGGGGCGGCGATCGCTCGCCGCCCAACATATTAGTCAGCAGTCTTGACCGGCACCGAGCGCCTGTCAATGAGGTACGTCAATCAGCGCAACAATGCCTGCGCTTCTTCGATGCCCAAAGCGCGCGGACGCTCGCAGGTGGTCTGCAAGGTCAGCACCTGACCCGTCTCGCCTGCCTTGAGCAGCCCGGTCATGACTTCCACGACATGCAGCGCAACATCGAGGCCGCACCGTGCGGTCTGGCCCGTTTCGTGCGATTGCAGCATGTCCGCAAGGCCGGCACAACGGTAATTGGCGCGCGGCGTGTCCTTGTCGAGATCCTGGTTCGGCTTGCCGAACGGATGCGCCCAGGGCGACACCGGCGCGCGCGTGCCATCGAGGCCAGCTGTAACAAGGTCGCCACCGAAGAAGTTCGGATCGGGCACGAAGATGGAACCGTCGGTGCCATAAAGCTCGATATTGTGGTGGCCATGAGCGGCCACGTCCCAGCTCGCACCGATGGTGACGATGGCGCCATTGTGGAATTCCAGCACGCCATGGATCGTGGTCGGCGTACCGACCTTGACGAAGGTCCCCTTGAACGGGCCTTCCGCAGTCACTTCACGCTCAGTGCGGGCCATATTGGTGAAGGCCGACAGGCGCTTCACCGGACCGAGAAGGTGTACGAGATCGGTGATGTAGTAAGGGCCGAGATCGAGGATCGGGCCGCCACCGGGCTGGAAGAAAAAGTCCGGATTGGGATGCCAATGCTCCATGCCCCGGCTCATCACGTGCGTCGTACCGCTCATGATCTTGCCAAGCTTACCCGAGTCGATGATTTCACGGGCCTGCTGGTGTGCACCACCAAGGAAGGTATCGGGAGCCGAACCGACCTTGAGACCACGCTCGTCGGCGGCCTTCTTAAGCGACAGCCCCTCTTCCAGCGTCAGAACAAACGGCTTTTCCGAGTAGGAATGCTTGCCCGACGAGATGATGTCCATCGAGACCTGATAATGGGTCGATGGAATGGTCAGATTGACGATAACATCCAGTTCGCTGTTCTTGAGCAACTCGTCCGGGGTCTGGGCCGCCACGCCGAATTCATCGGCGCGCACCTTGGCAGCTTCGGGACGAATATCTGCAACCGCACGCACCTCGAGCCCCTTGAACAGGGGCGCGAGGCGCAGATAGGCCGCAGAAATATTGCCGGCACCCATGATGCCGACGCCATAGGTCTTTGCCATTTGGCTTACTTCCAGTTCTTTGCAGTTGCGATGGAGCGCGTTGCGAAACGCACGGCATCGCTTGGATTGTCATGTTCGGCGACGAAATACTGCGCCTTGGTCTTGGCCTGCACCTTCTTGATCAGTTCGTCCCAGCCAACGACGCCATGGCCCACATCGGCCCAGCCGCTTTCGTCCGCGTTCTCGCCTTCTGCGGCCAGATCCTTGACGTGAACGGCGGTGACGCGGTCACCATACTTGTCGAACCAGGCGATCGGGTCCGCCTTGCCACGGATCACCCAGGCAATGTCGCATTCCCATTCGATCTTGGGCGCGGTTTCGAGAATGATTTCCATCGGCGTACGGCCCGAAGTGGTCGGCACGAATTCAAAATCGTGGTTGTGCCAGCCAAAGCCATAGCCTTCCTTGGTGAAGACTTCGCCGAGTTCGGCCAGCGTTTCCGCCAGTTCGAGCCACTTGGACTCATCTTCGCTGCGCTGGTCCGGCATGATGAACGGGCAATAGATGCGCTTGATGCCAATGGTCTCGGCGATCTTGAGCGCGCCGGCGGTATCCTGAAGCTGATCAAGGCCGAAATGGCCGGTCGGCATGGTCAGGCCGTTCTTTTTCAGATCGGCAGCAAGGCCAGCCGCATCGGCATAAAGCCCGCCAAAACCTTCGACCTGCTTATAGCCGAGGGAAGACAGTGTGCCGAAAAATTCGGACATGGAGGGAACGTTGCGGGCGCTGTAAAGCTGGAATGACAACTCGGTCATCGATGGCCTCTTGTATTTGCGATTGAATGCGGTGTCGCATCGGACCGGAGAGATAGCCGTCAATGAAGCTGGCGTCGCCGCGCCCGGGCAGATTGGATGCCGCAAAAGTAATAATGAAACGGCGCCCCGTGGGGCGCCGCCGAATGTGTTGCCTCGATTAGAGGCGGCTCTCGGTCTCTGCGTTGAACAGCGAGCCGCGAGCAATGTCGAAACCGACATTTACCTTGTCGCCTGCCGCCAGAGGGATATCGCTGGAGCAGCGGAACGTCACCGAAACACCGGCAACCTTGGTCCAGGCCAGGGTTTCAGAACCCATTGGCTCGACGATTTCGATTTCTGCATCAGCCCTGAACGGCATGGACTGAGCAGCCTCGCCGATAAAGATATGCTCAGGGCGAACACCCAGAACAGCCTTGGTCGCGGAGGCCGGAGCCGCTGAAAACTCATAAGCACCAACCGGAATTTTCGTGCCGTCCTCGGCGGTGAAGGTCTGGCCTTCAAGTGTGCCGGTGAGGAAGTTCATCGACGGGGAACCGATGAAGCCTGCCACATAAAGATTGACCGGCTTGTTGTAGATCGTATGCGGATCTGCAAGCTGCTGGATCACGCCATTCTTCATGATGGCAATGCGATCTGCCAGCGTGAGCGCCTCGATCTGATCGTGGGTCACGTAGATCATGGTGTTCTTGAGACGGGCATGCAGGCGCTTGATCTCGACGCGCAGGTCGCTTCGCAGCTTGGCGTCGAGGTTGGACAGCGGCTCGTCGAACAGGAACACATCCACGTCACGCACCAGCGCACGGCCAATGGCCACGCGCTGACGCTGGCCACCGGACAGGTTCGCCGGCTTGCGCTGCAGCAGCGGCTCGATCTGCAGGATTTCGGCGGCGCGCTTCACGCGGGCCTCGATTTCCGCCTTGGGCATACCGGCGACGCGGAGACCAAAGCTGAGGTTTTTCTCGACCGACATCTGCGGATAGAGCGCATAGGACTGGAACACCATGCCGATGCCACGGTCCTTGGGTTCTTCCCAGGTGACGTTCTTGCCGTTGATGAAGATCTGCCCGTCAGACACATCCAGAAGGCCGGCAATGCAGTTGAGCAGTGTGGACTTGCCGCAGCCCGAAGGCCCCAGCAGCACGATGAACTCGCCCTGAGCAATGTCGAGGTTCAGGTTTTCAAGAACCTTGACGCTGCCGAAATTGAGCGAGAGATCCTTGATGGAAACGCTTGGTTGCATAGTGACTTATCCCTTCACGGCGCCAGCGGCGACGCCGCGTACGAACAGTTTGCCGGACACAAAGTAGATGATCAGGGGCACAAGGCCGGTCAGCACGGTCGCGGCCATGTTGACGTTATATTCGGGCGTGCCCTGAGCGGAGTTGACGATATTGTTGAGCTGAACGGTCATCGGAAGGTTCTGCGTGCCGGCGAAGACAACGCCGAACAGGAAGTCGTTCCAGATGCCGGTCACCTGCAGGATCAGCGCCACCACGAAGATCGGCAGCGACATGGGCAGCATGATCTCGAAGAAAATACGCCAGAACCCGGCCCCATCGACACGCGCCGCCTTGAACAATTCCTGCGGCAGTGACGCGAAGTAGTTGCGGAACAGCAGCGTCAGGATCGGCATGCCGAAAATGGTGTGGATGAGAATGACAGCTGGAAGCGTACCGAAAATACCCAGTTCACGAGTGATCATCACCAGCGGATAGAGCATCACCTGATAGGGGATGAACGAGCCGAAGATCAGGATGGCAAAGAAAATTTCCGAGCCCTTGAAGCGCCAGTTGACCAGAGCATAGCCGTTCACGGCGGCGATGAAGATCGAGACGATCGTGGACGGAATGGTGATCTTGACCGAGTTCCAGAAGCCGGGCGACAGGCCGTTACAGGTCAGGCCCGTACAGGCGCTGGTCCATGCGCGACCCCATGCGTCAAAATTGAACGCGCTCGGCAGCGAGAAGATATTGCCGAAGCGGATTTCCGGCATGGTCTTCATCGACGTGACGATCATCACGTAGAGCGGGAACAGGAAGTAGAGACTGAAGAAAACCAGCGTCGTGTAGATGATGATTTTCTTGGGCGTAAAGAACGGCTTGGGCTTGGGCCCGCGCGGCCCGGCGGTATCGACGGGTACGGCGGCCGGCGTACCGGACATGGTTGCTGTCTGGCTCATTAGCGGCGCCCCTTCCCACCGAATTCAAGATAGGCCCACGGGACCATGATGATCAGAACGGTCAGCAGCATCATGGTGGCAGCAGCCAGACCCTGGCCGATATTACCGCCGCCGAACATGTAGTTGTAAACGTATTTGGCAGGCACTTCGGACGAGATACCCGGGCCGCCATTGGTCAGCGCCACGACCAGATCGTAGAGACGCACAATGCCGGAGCCGATCAGCACCACGGCCGTCACCAGCACACCGCGCATCATCGGCAGAACGATGGAAACATAGGTGCGCCAGGTCGGAATACCGTCGACGCGCGAAGCCTTCCAGATTTCCTCGTCGACGCCACGCAGGCCAGCGAGCATGAGGATCATGCAGAAGCCGACACCCTGCCAAAGACCGGCAATCAACAGCGCGAACAGCACCATGCGCGGATTGGAAATCCAGTCGAAGGTGAAGTTTTCCCAACCCAGATTACGCATGGTGCCCTGCAGGCCCAGCGTCGGGTTCATGATCCACTGCCACACCAGGCCCGTCACGATGAACGAGAGGGCGAACGGGTAAAGCATGATGGTGCGAAACGCGCTTTCAAAGCGGATTTTCTGATCCATGAGCACGGCGAGCAGAAAGCCCAGACCCAGCGTCAGGAACAGCGACATCACACCATAGCTGATCAGATTGGTGACCGAAATATTCCAGCGATTATTGCTGAACAGGCGCTCATACTGCGCGAAGCCAACAAACTGGCCCGTCGGCAGAAGCCTGGAGTTCGTAAATGAATAATAGATCGTCCAGATCGTACAGCCAATGAATACGATCAATACCGTCGCCACCATCGGGGTTGCGGCGATCTTGGCGGGCAGGTTGTGTAGGAAAATTCTATTCAGGAGATTGGGACGACTGCTTTTTCCAGCCCCCTGCTCCAGTTGAACGGCTGTGTCCGCCATTACGTCTCTCCATACGAAAGTGGTCGACCTTGTCGAGCAAGGCCGACCACCGCATTATCGATAAGGCCGAAGCCCTACCCGAACACTCTGACGATTAGTCAGCCTGTTCAACGATCTGAGCACGACGTTCGATGTAGTCGTCCACGGTGACGGACTCGTCAGCGAAGAACTCGAGATCGAGATCCTGCAGCTGCTGCTGGGTGTCGCTGGAGAGCGAGAAGTCACCAGATGGCAGCAGACCATTGTCCAGCAGAGCCAGAGCCTTGGTCATGCATGCATTGGCGCCCGACAGATCAATGTCGGTACGGATCGGCATGGAACCCTTCACAAGGTTGAACTTGAGCTGAGCTTCAGGCGAGATCAGGATGCGAGCGAGCTGGGTCTGAGCTTCGATCACGGCAGGATCGGTACCTTCCGGCAGAACCGGGAAGTAGAACGAGTCACCGCCGCCGGTCAGCTGCGTGCCGAGGCCGAGGCCCGGCAGACATTCATAGTCTTCGCCCGGCACGCCGCCAGCGATCTGCAGGTCGCCCTGGAGCCAGTCGCCGTGGATATTGCCGGCAGCAGTGCCTTCGAGCAGCTGATTGCCAACGTCGCCGAAGGACGGAACCATGGTTTCCGGAGAGGTGACCTTGCGCAGCTCGTCGAGAGCTTCGGCAACCTTGCGGAATTCAGGGCCACGAACAGCCGAAGCATCCTTGTCGCGGTTGATCTTCATCACCAGGTCGCTGCCGCCGATACCGGCCATCAGCACGCCCGGAACGCCGTTGATCGGCCAGCCGGTCGCAAGACCGAACGGCAGAATGCCGGCTTCCTGCAGGGCAGGCCACGAAGCGACGTACTCGTTCCAGTCGGTCGGAACGGGCTGGCCGATCTTTTCATAGGCAGCAGTGGAGAGCCACAGCCAGTCCCACGAGTGGATGTTGATCGGCAGACAGTAGAGACCGCCTTCGTAACGGCAGGGCTCAAGCAGGTCCTGGTCGACATAGAACGAGTCGATGTCCAGATCGGCAACGACGTCGGTCAGGTCGCGCATCAGGCCAGCCTGGATGAGCTCTTCAGCGTCACGGCCGGTATTCATCTGGGTAGCGCCCATCGGGTTGCCACCGATGATACGGCTGATGATGACGGGGTTTGCACCGGTGCCCGAACCAGCCAGAGCCGAGTCGACCCAGGTGTTGCCGGTTTCTTCTTCGAAGACCTTGGCGAATTCGGCGATAGCGGCAGCTTCACCAGCCGACGTCCACCAGTGCGTAACTTCCAGCTCGGCAGCATAGGCCGTGGAGCCGAGGAAAGCGGTTGCCATAGCGGCGACCACTGCAAATTTCTTCATAGGTTGTCCTCCCAACGAACATGAAGGAGCAAAAGCTCCAGCAATGCACCAGATGCATACATGCCTTTACCAGAAGGCAGGTCGCAACTGCGTGTAATCGATTGCACTACACGTTGCAAAGTGGTTGTGCAATCGATTTCAGGAGTTTCATACAAGCCTTGCGGACCTGTCAAGATCGATTTAGACCATTTGGGTTACTGACAGCGAAAGGGGGCGCTGCCAGCGATGAATCAGCTCCGAAAAACACCAACCATTCAAGACGTTGCACGCGTTGCAAACGTATCGGCGGCCACTGTCAGTCGCGCGCTCTCCAGCCCCGAACGGGTGAGTGTCAGCACTCGCGCGCGCGTTTCTGAAGCCATAAATACGACTGGCTACACCCTCAATCAGACCGCGCGATCCCTGCGCCAGCGGAGCAGTCGAACGATCCTTGTTGCGCTGCCCGATATCCGGAATCATTTCTTCTCATCCATTCTCGACGCGATCGAACGCGAGGTGACAAGAAGAGGCTATGGCATGCTGGTTGCCAGCCTCTATCTCGGTCAGGAGACGGCGCGGCGTTTGCAGGAATACATGTTTTCCAATCGCGCTGACGGGCTGTTGCTCTTCGACGGCTCGCTCGACCCCGAGACATTGCGGGCAATAGCGCGCCCGCCTTATTCGGTGCCACTGGTCAATGTCTGTGAAGAAATTCCCTCCGCCGGCCTCAATACGGTCGTCACCGACAATGCCTATGCGGCCGAATGCGCGACCCAACACCTTCTGAACCTGGGTCACACGCGCATCGGCCACCTCAAGGGACCAGAGAATAATGTGGTTGCCACTGATCGCATGACCGGATTCACGCGAGCCATTCAGCGCGCCGGGCTCAGCGTAGAAGATGAATGGCTGCTGCCCGGAAATTTTGAGATGACCAGCGGCTTTGCGGCGGCGGAGCGCTTCATGACGCTGACCCAAAGGCCTAGCGCCATCTTCGCGGCCAATGACGAATCGGCCATCGGGCTCATGTCAGGGCTTCGCCAGCACCAGATCGAATGCCCACGCGACATTTCCGTTATGGGTTTCGATGACCTCGGCATCGCCGCCCATTACACCCCGCCCCTGACCACCATGCGCCAACCCCGCGAAAAACTCGGCCAGATTGCCGCCGAAACACTCATCGACATGCTGGAACAGGCAGAACCTCCGCCTGATCCGATCAGAATCGTCTTGAGCTCGGAATTGATCGTCCGGGAAAGCACCGCTCGCCTGACGACCTTATGAAAGTAAGTCGTCGGCCCGAGAGCCCCTACTCTGCCGCAACCATCCGTTCCTCCGGCAGCGCCTCCACAACCGAGAGCACGAAGTCGAAGATCTTGGGGTCTTCCATGATGGCCATATTGATGTTGCCGTAGCGCAAGTTCTCGATCAGATCGTGGCGCGCCGACAAAGCTGCCGTCTCACCACCCGCCTCGGCAACGCGATTGAGAAGAAAGTCCATGCTCAGATGAAGAGCATTGACGACGATCTTCATCTCATCGCTGTCGATTTTGGCATTGGTGTCATTGCTGATGTCCATTGCGTCCTCCTGTGTCGAAGAACCAATGACATCCAACACCAGTTTGTTCCCCGCGCGTTGGGGGAATCCAATTTTGAGCCGCGATATCGGCAGCCACTGGCAGTAAGGAACAGGTGAAAGGCTCCGCTCATCTACGCCGCTTCGCAGGTGAGAAAGGGGCGCCATAGCGCGTCTCTGGGACCTCACTCAAAAATGAGCAGGACCAGACGATACCAGTAACAATTTCAAGATGAGTGCCTGGCAGGGGCTGGGGGACTCGAACCCACGACCCTCGGTTTTGGAGACCGATGCTCTACCAACTGAGCTAAACCCCTTCAGGCGAGGTTGTCTCTACTGGCAAAGAGAGCGCGATGCAAGTGGCTGTTGCATCATGTGGACAATCAACATGTTGCACTCTTCCGCAGAAGCGGCGCAGCAGAGCCCGCACATAGTGCAAGGCTTTAAAACACAACAATCAGCGGAGAAATTTGGAGCGGGTAGCGGGAATCTAGGGTCTCTATTGAGTCCTGCAAAATCAACGATTTACTCAATTGTGCAGAACCAACGTATCACACAATGTACCACTATTTGTAGCACACTTGCTCCGCAGGTGGCGTTAACCATCAAATGTGAGGCCGCGTGACATTCCCATTCGCTCTGTCACGCTAGGCACCGAGTCCACCCGGACTCATGGCCACCAATAAGGCGGCCGCCAAAGTGATTGGACCCACTTTGACGGCCTGACCAGGTGACCATCAACCTGCTGAAACAGGAGAAGCCACACATGGCTGACCGTATGTACGGCTGCGACAAGATTCGCAGCAACCCTTCTCTTCCCGATCATTTGTCGACTGGATGGCTTGGCGCCCGCGCGATGCACAGCGTCTGGCCGGTATCGGCGCAGGCTTAGCCGCTCCGTTTCCGTCGCGCATCCTTGGTGCTGACCTGATCTCTGGCTGAACGCCAGAGGCAGCACAGCTCCGCATTCAATGACCTCTGAGCCAGCCTCCAACGTGCATGTCACGCCACGGCTTCGCTCGGCCAAATGGTAGCCCGAAAAATGATCAAGAAGCTCAAAGACTACACAATATATGACCGCACGCCTGAGGATGAGGACGATCTGCCGCCATCCTCGGACGATAGTGGAGAGGCTGCACCCAAAAAGGCGGAGCTCTTCAAGCCTCGTCCGGGTGGTGATGATCACATCGACCCTCTCGACCTCGGCGACGACCTCGAGGATTTTGGACAGGAGGTTCTGCACTCCACTTCCACGGACCAGGGGGAGAAGGTCGCGACTAATCCCTGGTTCTGGCAGCACCCCGACGGCCTTACCGTTGAAGATGTGCACCGGCAGGATCGTGCCATTGACAATGTCCAGATGGGCAAGCCCAAGACAGTGTTCCTGTCCACCGGCCCGGTCACCTATCTGCGGCTCACTGACCCGGAGACCAAGCACGCTATCAGCGATGGCGGTGGCCGCGACGCCGAGCATCCGCAAAGGGCTCAGTTGAGGCTCGAAGCAGATGCGCCGGTCAAGTTGATCGGGCCTGCCACCGAACACGCCATCGATGAAGTCGTCAGCGCTCTTTATGCCCGTGCACCGGCGTTTGCTCCGGTTCTGCAGGCGCTGCGCGACAGTTCCCATTTGGCGCTGATGCGCGGCGCCAATTACTTCCACTTCCGGCCGCTGCTGGTCGTCTCGCCCCCCGGCATGGGCAAGAGCACCATTGTGCGCTGGCTAGCTGAAGCCTGCGCTTTGCCGATCATCCATCTCGACGGCGCGACCATGATGACGACGGTCGATTTGACCGGTGGTGACTCGGTATTCAGGTCATCCCGGCCGAGCGCGATCTTCCAGCAGGTGAACCAGCATGGAATCGGCAATCCCATTGTGGCCTTTGATGAGATCGACAAGCTCGCCGACATGACCCGCGGATCCAGGGAGAACCCGGCAGAGTCCCTGCTGCCGTTTTTGGAGCAGACAACGGCCGGAAGGGTGCGAGAGCACTTCCTCCAGATCGACCTCGACCTGCGGTTCTTGAACTGGATTCTGCTCGCCAACGACCTCGACAAGGTGCCCAAAACTGTCCGTGACCGCTGCAAGATCCTCCAAATCCCGGCACTGACGCCCAAGGATTTGGCGGTTGTCGCAGAGGCTGAAGTTCACCACCGCCACCTCGAGCCTGAACTCGTCGCCGTACTGACTCGTGCCTGCGCCAAAGGCCGGATCAAGAGCCTACGCAAGCTCAACAAGACGTTGGACGCTGCGCAAGCGACGCTGCGCCGGTCGAGCCTCCACTGAGCAATAATTTGAAAAATCCAAAAAAATCGAAAGCTTCCCATCATGACGACCACTCAGAACACCACCAATCTTCCTGCCGTCGCTTCCCGTGGCGGCGCCGTCGCGCAGCGTAGCGCCCTCCCCGCTGGTGTTGGGAACCGCAAGACCCGGCGGGCCATCAAGAAGGTCATCGACCAGCGAGGCGCCGAACCGGTGATCATGCCGGCCAATGCTCTGCTCGATGGCCTCACCTCAGTCGACCTCACCGCTGTGCGGCGTGCCATTGCCGAGGGCCGAGGCAATGGCAACATCCTGTTCCGCTGCGCCCTGTGCAACAGCCCGGTCTACCTCGCGGTGAGCCATACAGCCTCGACGGGCGATGGCCGCGGTGCTTACTTCAAGCACTATAATGGCACGCCGGCACACTGCGACTGGCGCACGCCTGACGTCATGCGCGATACCGGCGCTGCGCAGTTCGCCGGCGCCCAGGAAGGTGAGCTGCATTGGCGGCTCAAAAATCTCCTTGCAGACAGCATTCGCTGTGATCCGGATTTCTCCGAGCCGGTCGTGGACAAGCACTACATCAAGATTGGTGACGGGCACCGCAAGCCGGACGTTTTCACCACCTTTAAAGGTCAGCCAATCGCCTTTGAACTGCAGCTTGCCCGCATGCCGCTCACGACGATCACTGAGCGCACTGCCGCTTACCGGGCCGCAGGGATCGCCCTGGTTTGGGTGACCAGCGCCCATGAGCTGGCAATGCTCAACAACCAGAGTTTTCGCGACCTCTATCTGGCCGCTGGGGGCCGGATCCTTACCGTGGATGCGGCGAGTTATGAGCGGTCGGAAGAGACCAGCGCCCTGCATCTGCGCGAGCTCTCGCTCGAACCGAGCATCCAGCATCCGTTCGCCATCTACAATCGCTGGCGCAGCCGCATGGTTGGTCCCAATGTCATCCTCATGTCCGAGGCGCAGCGGCACGCCGAGGGGCAGCGGGCATATGCTGCGGCATTGGAAGAGAAGCTCCAGGCGAAGGCGCCCGCGATGACCGAAACGCTCGGCAACACTGTCGCCTCGGGCGCAGATCTCAGCCTCATCGCGGCGGAATGGAGTGCGCTGGCCAAGCTGATCGGGGCCCGGGATTTGCGGCAGTCCCTCCAGGACGAGCTGCCACCTATGCTGCGTTGGCTGCAGGCGGTCGAGCGGCAGACCAATGCCGAGGGACAGGAGAAAGCAGTGGCTGGCAAAGTCGTCGCGGCCTGTGCGGCCGCAATCATCGCGTCCCGTACCGGCAAGCACTGGATCCCGCTCATCGAGCATGTTGCCGATGCTGTGCCGGCAGTAGCCGCCGTGCTCACTCCGGACCTGCGGAGCAGGATGGTGAGGCTCAAGGCGTCGGCCGGCAAGCTGCACCCCTTCCATGCATATCATCGCCACATGATCTCGGCCCTGCACCCGTGGCTGTCGTTCTGGCTCCTGGCCAAAGCGCCCAACGGCCTGGCGCCGCATCAGCGCCTCCCCTAAGCCTCCTGCCCAGATCCAAGACAGCAAGGGTTCTGCTTCTGGCTCATCTGAGAGCCAGAAGCAGATCGGATCGGTTACTCCGTTCGACCAATGGGTCTCAGGGTAACCGACCCGGTGGCCGGCAAGCCGGCCTTCGGGGACGGAAGGGATCGGAGATCCCTTCAAAGATGCCGTTCCGGCAGCGACTCGGCAAAAGAAAGAAGACCCGAGCCAGAGGTTGACGCCGGAGAGGTCCCGCCGAAACTTACCCACCCCAGCTTCCGCGAAGCTGGGGCAAGCGCCACAGGCGCCAGCGGACAAATCCGGGGTCAAGTCAGCCTCCGGGCCCCATCCTCAAAATGTGCGCTACAGCGCAAGCGGTGCCACATCAACCTTCTGACCCAGCACTAGCGGGTCAGATCGAGCCGAGCGACATTATGAGGAAGGGAGAGGCAGACGACCTTTTGCGAGCAATCGAACAAGAAAGCCAAGGTTCAAAATGGGCCGGAAGCAGTCTGGCAGCTTTCAGTGATGCGCCGTCAGATGCAGACCTGAGATTGCGGGTGATGCTGATTGCCTGCTTGGGTTACTAACGCACCGATAGCTTTGGCGAAAAGCAAAAGCATTAGCCTGGAAATGTCGCGTCGCTATAGCGGGGGTTTGCATGTCCACGGCCGCCATTCGGCTGCTTAGGCCTTCTTCTGGCCCACGTTGAGAAGACCCACGAAAAGATACGCGCCAATCGCCAAGTTTAGTTTTGGAATCCTCTGCTCGAGCGGGCGCTGCCAGTCCGGTTGGCGCTGGAGCTCTTCATAGATCATCGCATTAGTCTCAAAGGGATTGCGTCCCAAGTCCGCTTCGAGTTCCGCGCCCCTTGTTCGAAGCCTTTCCAGATAATCCAACAGCAGAACCTCAATGTTGATGCTATGGATTTTGACCGCTACGCCGGTGCCGGTTTCCAAAAACCTCGTGAGAAGGGCCTTCGATCGATCATCGCTCAAGGCAAAGGGCGCATCGACATGCGCAGCGTCATTCCTGAGTTGACGGAGCGCCTCCACTGCGTTGAAGGGCACTTCGCCTATCCAGCCTTTCAGGGCAGCGAACTTGATCCTAGAAGAGAAGGTGCCCAAGAGCCCATTGAATGACAGGAGGTCAGTCTTCTGCTTTTTTGTGCTGAGGAAGGCTGGCAAGCCGCCTACGATTCGCTTTTCCAAGGCTTGATTGACGACTTCTGCGGTAATCAGAACGGCCCCGCGATCGGATTCCCTGACGATTTCATCAAAGTAAGGCACAATGGCATCCACGTCCGAGTGGTCGAGCCAGTTCTGACCTGGGTTCCAATCTTCAGTGATCTTAGTTTACTCCTGACGCGAACGGACTGTCCGCGTCCGCGAAATACGCTGTTCTTGCTCCGGAACGGCGCTTCCGCTACCAGTCCCGACGCTCCGCTTCCTCGTCAAATTGGCGGGCCTCGTGCTCATACGCTCGCGCTATCTTGTCCAGAAGGGCTGCCGTGCGCGGCGAGTGAAGGCGAACGCGCTTGGACATCCCTCGGTAGTAGTCGACCTCCTGCCGCTCAAGGTCGCCACCATCAAGTATGCCCCGGCTCGTGACCCCACGCCTATTGCGTGTTCCGATGTACATGCCGGATTCCAGTCTATCATTGGCGAGGCGTTCTATGACGGCGCGGACCGCAGCATGCGGCCAGGCTCCGTCGGGATCGCTGGGCGAATGCGCAAACAGTTCGCCAATGCGCGAGTCCGCAGGGGACCCGCGACCGACAGCTGCACACAAAGCTCGAGCACTATCGACCCATCGATCCAGTTCTCGCGCATCGATGCGATCGCCAGACTGACCGGGCAACAGCCGCCACGTGTGAAACAGAGTGTAAGCGTGGTGGGCGAGCTGTTTGACCCGCTCTCGCTCTTCCGGCTCTTCCGAGTCGAGCGGCTCGTCACCTTCAGCGCGATACATCAGCGACAGCATGTCCCGGAAGAACTCAGGGCTACGGCTTAGTTGGCGGGTGAGCATGCGGGGCGGGCGCTTGGAGTTTTCAAGCACGTTGAGATACCGCCACTCCAGCGTACCAAGTCGCCCTTCATCCAGCGTGTTGTCCTGGTCGAGCACCTGAAACATATGCTCGACATAATATTGCAACATCACACCTTCGTTGCCGTGCCGCTCGTCGCTCCCCTGATCGGCCAGTATGCCTTCGAGCACGATGATAATCAGCGCCGATCCAGCGCTCTGAAGGTGTTGGTGCAACAGTTCAGCCGCGTTGTATGACCGCCCGCATGCCACAAGCTTCCCGACCACCCAGGCGAGCCCGCGGCTTTCCAGTTGCAGGTCGTGAACCCGAACCGAGGTCCAGAAGAGCCTTTGCACCTCTGGCGACGATTCATCGAGCCAGTCATAGAGCGCGTTGTTCTTTGGCAGCCAGCACATGACCTGAGCCACACTGGATGCCGGCCAGTCTTCAAGCTTTGCGCGATTCAACAATCGATCGGTCAGGTCTTCGATACCTTGAAGGCGCAACCCCTCTACCGCGCCCACGGCGATGCGTTGCCCCGTCTCGTCACCGGCAGCAAGCAAGTCTGACCACAACGGCCATACGCCATCGTCCAGTGCAGCATCCGCGAGCGCGACGCCAACAAGGACTGGATTTATCCTCGGGTCCGAGACGGTGAAGTCGCGCACAAAGGACCAATCCGACGACCGTGTGCGGAGGGCAAGGAGCGCATCGCGGCGGGCCTCAGCAGACAGCCGCTCCGCTGCGCGAAAGTCGGTGCCTGGCGGGTGTGTCATCGGGATGCTGTATTCCCTGAAAACCCAAGCTGCCGCTAGATACGGCTCTGATGGTTCGAGTTTGTCGTAGGCCGCCTGAAAAGCCGCCAGTTCCTCCTCAGGGATGGACCAGCCTGCCTCCTCGAACTCACGGTTCTTGTGCAGCTGCAATCGAAGTTGTTCGCGAAGCTTTTCTCGCTGTGCCTGGTCCATCTTGCCCGCAGCGCCAAGAATTTTGGTTGCCAAAGCGGCGCGGATTTCTGGGGTAAAGTCCGCCAGCCTTGCCAGTACCGCTTCCCAGCGCTCGTAATGGTCCCCAACGTCTTCGAGTATCCATTCCGAGACAGTCCTCGCCGCGTTCCAGACGACGCCATTCGTGACGATCTCAGTCGGCTCTGCCCGCTCGAATGACCGCCACATCGGCGTCGGCGTGTGGGTCGCATGATCATGGCCACGAGGATAAAGAGCGAGAGTCAGCTTCCACATCGCTTCAGAATGTCGGCCTCGCATGGAGTTCAGTATCGTCAGCCTGTCTGCGAGCGGGACGTTCGTTTGGGGAAACCAGGGAAGATAGATGTTCCGAAGGGAGTTTTCGGGCCGATTTGAAACATCGTCTTCCTTAGGATCGAGATCAGACAACTGAAGGAGCAACGACGTAACCCTTGGGAGGTAGTCCTCGCTCCATGCCAGCATTTCGAGAGCCCAAAGCAAACTTGAGTGTTCGCTTCTTGCACCCCACAACAGATCCCGTCCTCTGGCAGCAAAAAGCTCCATGATGGGGCGTTCATTGGAACGGAGGCTTCGTTCCGCTGCATCAAGAAAGGCCTCAGGGCTAGCTTCCGCCAGTTCCTTCATTAGCGGGGCAAGGGCACGCCATCGCCCGCCATCGGCACCGTCGAGCAAGCTTTTGACGATTTTCGACGACACCTGGTCAAGGTCGGCGACATTCTTCTGAATCGATCCGAAAACGCCAAACAGGATCAGGCCCTCGACCAGACCCTGCTTCAGTTCGTCCGAGTACCGTGGTGTCCGTTGCGTAAACCAGTGTTCGTCATCGTCCTCGTCATCTTCGGACGCAGTGCCAGCGAGCACCTTTAGAATGGCCGATTGGTATGCTTCTACATCCGGCGCGATAATGTACCGACTTAATCGGAACCATGCGTCGCGCGGCGACGCGATTTTCCAGACGGATCCGACCCGCCGGACCGGGCTTTCACCAAGCGCGAGAGCCTTGGTCAGAGTCTCTTGAACGGACCTGTACGAAGTCCCAGCCAGATTGGAGACGACCGATTGGTCCAACTCGTTGTCGTCATTCCATGCGCCCGCCAGAAGAAGCGGTAGCAGCGCGCGCGCTTGGTCGGGCTGAGCCCAGACTGGTGGTCGAAGGCCGGGAGCGGCCTCCATCAGGCGTCGCAGCACGGTCAGGCTTCCGCCCGCGTCGCGCGACAAATTTTGCATACGTTCTTCATCCGTCCGGGAATGGCCTTCAGGCAGCATTCCCTCTAGGTGCTCGCGAAGAGCGTTTCGCCCTATTCTAGGAAGGACCGTAATGCGGTCAGGAGTGCCGATGCCCGAGCCATATGCTTGGTAGACATGGTGCCCTTTGCTGACCAGCAAGTTTGAAATGCCGGGGTCCATTTCTGCCAACACCACGATCAGCGGGACTGGCACATTGGCGATGTCCCTCGCTATTTCCGGCGCGTCAACGACCACCACGCGGGACATGTAGGCGTCTAAAAGCTCGCTCGGGTAGTCCGACAGGGAGGCGTAGAGAAAGGCTATCGATTCCGAGGTGGATTCACCCTGGATCGCGATCGCGTCGGCGTCGCCATTTAGCCACCGATGGATTTCCGTCGATGGTTCATCCCGACCAGTCAGAATCAGCTGCTCCGTCAGCGGGATTGCTGTCGAGAAGGCCCATTCGCGCCACGCATCGGCAAGAAGGCGAATTCCGGTAGGCACCCGGCCAAGCTTCTGTGCGAGCCAGAGTGAAACGGACGGCGCTTGTTCAAGCAGCTGGGCGAGATCAACGCCGTCGATGACCCGAACGTCTCGAAAAATCCCTTCTGCCCGCCGATCGGCTGCCCAGGAATCCTTGATCCCCCAGTATCGCGGGGTCGCGAACACGAAGGTCAGTGCGGCCAACTCGGCGGGCGTTCCTGCCTTAGCTCGGTTCTGATAGTCGCTATCGGCTTTGGCCCGAATATTTTCATTGGTCCCAAGTTCCCAACCGGCTTTTCCGCTTGGGATGATCGCGTCGTGGGATTGCACATCCGTCTGGGCATCCCAGCCCTTGAGCTGGATGGCGGCGCCAGCGGGAAACCTTAGGTTCGCGCCATAGCCAAACTTCGCCAGCATGAGCCGACGCATCAGATCAGGAAACTCTTCGCGAGCGGGGATGCCCTCCGCCCACGAATTCAACCCCGTTTCATCGATCCAGCGAACCGGCTTCACCTCTGACCTGGCGACGCGACTCGCAACTGGGAACGTCGGCATCGGCCCAACAATCGCGCCCCCTAGTGCGAACGTAATGCCGCTCGCCTCGAAGGCTGCGCGCATTGCGTCGAGGTTGTTCGCTACAGGCGACCTCGCGGAGCGCTCGAAGTCCGCAACCGTAGATACTGCGACGTTGGCCTTACGTGCCAGATCGCTCTGGGACCAACCCAACAAAGCGCGAGCAGCCTTCGACTGAACGGCGGTGAGGGTGTGTTGCATCAATTCTTGACCTGACATCATATTTAAAATATGACATAGTGCATGGCCCGGGTCAACTTCAGCCGGCAGGAAGGCGCAAATGAAGAATCTTGATCAGATTGAGGTCGTGTTGACCAAGTTCCTGGCGGTAAAAGCGTCCGGGCGCCTCGCGATCGTTGCGGCGGCGGTACTCGTGCTATGGGTGAGCGGCCTGATGTTCATGTACTCCGTCCTCGGCAAATAAAGTGCCGCACCGGAAATCAGCGGTACTTGGCGAAGACCTTGATCCACACGATTAGATTGGCAATGCCGGCTGCCCCGCAGAACACGTCGGGATCCAGCATTTCAGCCGTGATGATGCTAGCGTGATCTCATGAGCCAACCGCAGACCGTCGTTTTCAACTTGGACCATGTGATCGAAATCCTTCGCAGTGGTGTGCGAAGGGCGGACGTGTTCATGGGCATTGGTGTGAATGCGTCCGTGGTCGATCCGCCAATTTCGCACGTCCTTTCGCCGGGCGGCATGCATCACATCAATCTGGTGAAAACAGACCTGACCATGGAAGAAAAAACCCATGTTGCCGACGAGTTCGGCAAATGGATTCGGGCAAATGGGCTTCGCGAACTAACGGAGACATTTTCGCTTTTTCTGGATCAGCTCTATCAGCCGCTATTCATCATGCAGCAGGGTGTCACAGCTGACGGTGTGAAGCTGGTACGACCTGATCGCCTCGAACGATTTGGTATCGTCGATAAGGTTGAAGCGATGGGCCTCATTCTTCCCATCATAGCAGATGACAGGAAAATCCTCGCTTCCTTGAATCGCATGCGGAATTGCTATGCGCATCGCCGTGGCGTCGTCGGGCCGCGGGACTTTGATGAAGGCGCCGAGACCATGACGGTCAGTTGGAACGCCTTTGAAATGCAGGTCAGAGAACCTGACGGCAACATCATTCCTGAAGCGGAACTCTATGGTCGCTTGCTCGAACAGGGCGGCATCGTCCAGCTCAGAGTTGTTGAACGCCGCCGGGAATTTGCGCCTGGCACGGAGCTAGTACTGGAAAAGAGGGACCTTAAGGAAATTTGCCTGACCTCCTTGAGTGTCGGTCAGCGATTGCTGCATGAAACGGTCGAATACGCGCGCAAAGCTGGCCTGCTAGCCGGCCCGGTCGACGAAAACCTCGACGAGCCAAAGCCAGTTTAGTCGCGGCACCAAGCGCCAGGCCGTGCTTGACACGCGGCCAGACCTTGGTGGACTAGCTATCAACGTCCGCTTTTGGGAAGGCGCGTCGGTTCGTCGAACGACTGCAATGGGGGCGCACTGCCGCCTCGGCACCGTCCACGAACCCGCTCGCGGCAACGTTCGTAGAGGCGCGCACAACCGAAGGATGAACGGCGCCGTTGGTGGAGCGGCCTTCGTCAAATCACGTCAGAGCTTGGCAGCCTGTCCTTAATGAATTGCGGCCACGTCCGGCACCTCTTGCGTCTGTTTGGGTTCTTGCTGAACATATGTGCCGCTGGCCACGCTCAGCGTCAGAGCCAGCCTCGGGTTGGCTTGGCGTACTTGCCGCAAATGGCATCCGAAGGACTCGTCGAGGCTACCCATGGCAATCAACGCGCATCAGGCCATCATGACGGTCGCCGTCCGCTACCTCGACGCGGCACGGGTCCTGCACAAGAGCTCGACTACGGCAGATGATTTTTGGGAGCCGCTGAACCACCTCTTCGCAATGGCAGCGGAGCTGGCGCTCAAATCCTTCCTCGAGCGAGTGGGCACTACTGAAAAAGAGCTCAAGGACCAACGCGTTCGGCACTCATTGAAGGAGCTCCTCCTCATGGCGGTCAGCAAAGGGCTCAGGGCAAGCCACGAGGTAGCAGACGTGATCCTGGAGATGGACGCTGCGCACGCGAGACACGCCTTTCGATACGTCCCACGACCAGCTGAGGGTCAAACGATAACGCTCCATACGGCGCGCCCGGCAAATGCCTATGCGGCGATCCAGCGGTTACTGGACCAGTGCGCAAGTGATCCGGCCCTGGTCAGAGAACGGACCATGTTCCCAGGAGAATGGCCACCGGCGCACTTGCCAGTTCGTCCAATTAGCGGTGAGCAGTTGCGAGAGTGGAGCGCAGAGAAAGAGCGGCTTCGGCAAACCGAAAGCCCCTTTCAGAGCTCGGAACCGCCTGAACCGGACTGGTTCTTTACCCTGAGGGAAGCGTTCTTTGTGATCGGGTTTGTGCGCGACCAGGACGACAAGCTTGTGCAGTCCGCCGGTCCCAAGGAAATGCAGTGCGAGCAACAGGCGCTGGAACTGGCACGAGCAATGGTGCGCAGCGACTATGCCGGCGTAGTTGCCTGGAAGCACATCGGCGTACCTCCAGGCAGCGTAAATGGTCCAAGGGAAATCCTCTATCGCTTTGGGGAAGTCCCTGGGTTCGATTAGCCCCTGCCCGCCGACCTTCTTGCAACCCAGAAGACCTTAGCCTCCGAGAGGAGCCGGAGGCGACTTCACCGCCCTGCGCTGCAGCGCGAGGGGCGGTCTCGGGCATAAAGATTACCAATCTCGATCAAGCAAACCGGGCACCTCATCGCTGACCTGACCCACTGGGCGTTGAAGCAGCGCGGCCCCCGCCAGGGGGTCAACGCCCCGTGGGTTGGGGCATTGACTTCGCCCCAACAGAAACAAGGTCAATCAAACTCCAGGCATTGAGTCAGCCGGACGTCACATAGCCACGGAATACCCAGCTCCCTGTAGACCTCCAAGAGCACCTAAGAGCAGGTCAGCTGAGCCCTCCGAACCGGTCACTCCTCGTTGAAAAAGTCCTCGTCGAGCCGCTTGAATTCGACTGTGCGATAGCCCCGAACACCGACCTGGTGCTCGATCATAAGGTCAGCAAGCTCCCGTCCATCGATCAGGATGATGCGTTGGGCCAAGTGTTTCACATAGTCCCGCGCCGGCTTGCTAAAGGTTGAGGTGGTCACGAAAACGCCCTTGCTGGCACCCAGGCCGACCAGGCTTCCCACGAAGCCATTGACGTCAGGACGACCAACCTGATTGGCTGCCGCATAACGCTTGGCCTGCACATAGATGCGATCAAGGCCGAGCCGGTCTTCGTTGATAATACCGTCCACGCCGCCATCGCCAGAGCGCCCCAATTGGGCCGCAGCGTTTTTGTGGCTGCCGCCATACCCCATGGCCACCAGCAGGTCGACGATAAGCTGCTCGAAAAAGGCAGGGCTGTTTTCGAGGATCCGCTCAAGAAGCTCGTCACGCAAGGCGCCGGTCAAAGAGGCATAGGCCGCGTCGATCTGCTCCTCGGGCGTCGTCGCCGCAGGTGCGGTGCGAACGGGTTCGATAGCCTCGCCATCGGCGCCAGAAGGACTTTGCTCGTTCCGATAAAACTCTCGAAATTGCGGCTCCCGCATAAGCAAGGCAACGTCGATCTTGTGGGGCGTCGCTGCGAGGAGCGCCCTGCCCTTTTCGGTGGCGACGAACCGCCCACGCGCAGGCGATGCAATCAAACCGGCCTTGCTCATATAGAACTTGGCCCAATGAATGCGATTGTGCAGCAGCCGCTGACGGCCACTGGGCAGCATCTGCTCACGCTCCTCTGCTGTCAGACCAAGATCATTGGCGATGAGATCGGCAACGTCGGCGACACGCGTTTCGCCTTCTGCAGCGAGGCGAAGAACGGGCAGCATCAGAGCTTGATAATCGGGCACTGTCATTTCAGATCCGATCCAGAAACCTAGTTGCCACTCTTCATAGTCTTACGCAGCTTTCTCATCTTCTGGTGTCATGATCAGATGTCCGAGATCATGAGCTCTAAGGCACGCGCGAGCTGTCGACACATACTCAGCCTGCGGCCCGGTAAGTTCCACCAGCTTGTCCATTTGGCGTTCGAAGCGCTCATAGTCCAAAGGAGTGCACTGCTCGAGGATAGGCGGTACCGCGTTTCGGTACTCCTCGATCCAATCGCATGTGTCACGCCACTTCTTTTTCCTGGCGGCCACTAGCCTCGGACTGTCCAGAAAAAGTAAATGAACTGTCGTTTCAACTTTCTTCTTCACTACAGCATTGCCGGGGTCAGAAGGTCGAGGCAGGCCATTTTCGTCGTAAGTCAGAAGCTTGGGGTCGGTTTTCTTCGCTGGGTCTAAGATAAGGCATATTTCGTTCTCGCAACCACGATTGGCCCAGGAGGCTCTCAAACAACCGGGAGCGAGCGGAAAAAAGTCCCACTTTCCGCGAGTTTTTCCGTCGTCATCCGTGTGGGGCGAGTTTGGGAAGCTCCCTGCAACGCGGTAGTTTTTCCAATCAAACGCCAACCAAGTGTATCCGTCGTGGACTGTTTTATCCTCATCCAGAGCACGGCTTTTTGGACGAAAGTGATCAACATGCCAGTCCGAAACAGCATCGGGCGCTTCTGAATACCAGCACTTTCCGTGCGACATCGCGAGCAGCTCTTCTTTGATCTCCCCCCACACGCCGTTATGGGCCTTGATGAAAGCCTTTCGCTCGTCGTGGGTGTCGAGCTTCTCCAACTCCTCTTGCAAAAGCGCGACATTATCGAGCCAGGCTTGCGGTATCTTCGACGCGTCCTGGAATATGTAAATCACTGGCGCGCTCCTCGCCTCGCCATGATTTCTTCCAGCATTCGCCTTGCGACTTCATTGCGCTCTGCGATTTCGACGGGCGTCAGCGTCTTTGTCGTATCGGTCTTTATAGAATGCATCGCTCTCAAGAAGAGCTCGTACTCTGGTTCCCGGTCCTCAATGACGAACCCAAGGCGCTTCAGTTTTTCAGAAAGTTCAATGAGGCGATGCCGTTCCGCCTCGGTCCTTGTTTCCTTGCGTAGAAGTTCGTTCCGTTCGTCCAACGCTCCCTGTGTCTTCGGATCGAGCGTCGTTTTGAGGCCGAAAATCTGCGTTAGTATGCTGGTGAAGCCTAGGCCGCGCGGATCGATATCGGGCCGAGCGACAGAAATAGCTCCGCTTTCGTTGCGCGACATGACTTGAACTTGTGAGGCCAGCAAGCTTCCCATCGTCAACGGGTCATGGCTGGTCATAATCAGATGGCTTTCAGCATTCCGTTGGAACACAGCTCTGATCAACTGCAAGTAATTCCATTTCCAAGCCGGATTGAGGTGCGTATCCGGCTCATCGAGCAGGAAGAGGCTCTCATCCTTACCAGTGAAGCGCATGAGCCCCAGGACACTCAGGAGCTGCTTTTCACCATCGCTGATCTCATGAAAAGGGATCTCACCGCTGACTTCCGGCTTCCGAACCCAGATGCGCACTTCCCGAACCAGGTCGGAAATCTCTAGCGTTTCGAGCAATGCAAAAAAAGTCGCTTCATCGCCGAACGGTTCTGCAATTTTCCTGAGTGTCGCCTCATCACGAATGAAAAGGTATCTCTGTTCCTCAGGCGTAGGTTTCACTCTGTAATCATCAGCTTCCGCCTTCGAGTGTGAGATTGGGGCAAGGGCGTGCTCCCACAACCGCTCAAGAAGCCTTTTTACGAGGCCGGTTGAGTGCCAGAAATGCAGGTCGCCATGCTCCAATTGAGCTGCGGAAGGTCGCTTTTCCGCCCAGCGCGGTTTGCGCAGCACGATAAGCGCGCTGTCGAACTCGTCGATCCCCATATTTTGTTTAAGGAAGGATTTTGCCGAGTCCTGACCAAAAGCAAAGTAGCTGAGAAGCGCCAACTGACCGTATGATACTCTGCAATAGAATAGCCGACGCAGGTCAACGCCAGCTCGGTCATCATACTCACTGTCAACAGAAATGACGTGGCGATAGTACCGTGACTGATGAGTTCGAAAAACATCTTCTAGCCGACGGCTTCCACCGGAATAATATGCAAACACATGGGCAGGAAGAAGCTTGTTTCGCCGTGCCATGAAATCAGTTTTCGAGATATTCTGCCCGTCTACCGCATAGCTGAGACTGCGCCGCTCACATTCGATCTGGACCCGGTAGTCATTGCACTTGTATTCGACTTCGTAATCGAACTCACTGTTCTGACCAAGATCAAGATCTCGAAATATCGTGGCCAGCACTTCGATGACGTTCGATTTTCCCGTGCCGTTTTCGCCGATGATAACAGTGGATAATTCACTCTCGTCGAAATCGACACATATGTCCGTCAAGTTCTTGAATGACTTGATGTGCAAGCGGTCAATTCTCATTTGCCAAAACCAGTTCGCCCTTTTCCGGACCCTCCATTATCTGGCCAGAATCCATTTCTGCACGCAACTGTTTGTAGAATTCATCAATATCCATTTCACTTTGCAACCAAAGCACAGACGCCGGTTTCCTCCCCCCGGTTGACTTCAGCAGTCGGCTAAGATGATTCGGTTCGACGTCCTGTCGGGATTTGCTCATCGCACTTGCACTCCGGTTCCGGGTCGTCTTCTCTGCAGTTGAAGCTCTCCCGCGCCCCCGTCTGCCCTTCGGGACCGCCTGCCGCTCGGCGCGGATGCGGGCGAGCAGGTGTTCGGCGGGTTCGTCGTTTTCGTCCTGGGGGACCAGTTCGCCGCGGAAGGCTTTGGAAAGGATCGCCTCTTCCAGCCGACCAACCAGCTCCAAGGCGCGCGTAGCTTCTTTCGCCATCCGATCGATCTTGGCGAACGCGGATTCGATGCGGCGGACGATTTCGCGCTGTTCTTCGATGGGTGGGGTGGGAACCAGTGTTTCACGAACGGTCGCGCCGTTTATCTTGGGCATGTTTCCGGCCGTGCCAGTAGCGCTTGCCCGGAAGTATGACCTGGCCGGATCGCTGTTCAGATAGGTCGCAAGATATCGGGGAATGACCTTTGTATGGTTTGCCCTCACCCGCATCATCAGATCAGGAAAAATAAACTGCCGGGGTGGACCATCAAAAAGAACCGTCGTGCCGAGAAGTTCAAGTGAATTTGCTCTCTGAATAAGGATATCATTGTCCATCAGCCAAAATCTCGAGTTATCCGGAATCGTTTGGTCGAGATACTTGATCGTATCGTCATCGAGACGCAGATGGCCGCTTGAAGTTGCCGACAACTTCAGAGATTTCAGACCTCCCGCTTTACCGTCGGCTTTGGGCGACCAGCCATTAGACGGTCCATCAGAAACAAGCTGGCTAAGCGGCATAGTCTCCCAAGAGCCAAGTTTCGCCCCTTGGTTCCGCCACTCCCATGTCAACTCCCCGCTGAACGCCTTGCTGAGGACGGCCTGCTTGTAGCGGGAGACGAGGGTTTCGATGCGGGCGAGTTCGGTGCGGGCGCGGGTGGATTTTGCGTTCAGTGCATCCAGCTTGGCCACGATGCGCTTTTGCTCGGCCAGCGGTGGCAAAGGAAATGGCACTTGCTGCAACTTTGAACCAGAGAGCTCAAGGAAGGTCGTTCCACTGGCCAGGGACTCAAGATATGGCTTTGACCATTTCAAGTAATGGCGCGTGAACTCGCCAGAGATGCCGCCAAACAGCGTGAGGCTCTTAAAACCTTGGTTTGTAGCAATCGGGTTTGCAGCGATTGCGCAATAGCCAATGGGCGCGCGAGACGTGAAGAGTACCGCACCAGCCGGAAGCAACTTCGCCGAAGAGCTCTTATAGCCCCGATCAGACAGATTTCGTCTACCGCGCGCAATGTAAGTGTCTCCATAACCCGTGAGATCAGCGGGGGTAACCCAGGGTATACCCCCATCGTCCGAGAAGTTAAGCGGGTCATTGGCAGACGGCGTTCCACCTCCGGTGACCTCGGCGATGGTTTCAATTGATGTCCAGTCCCATCCTCTCGGGGCAGGCCAGCGGGGCTCCACACTCATTCCTCCGCCTCCGGCAGGTCATCGCCCAGCTCCGCCATCAGCGCCTCGATCTCCAGCGTCGCGGCTTGCAAATGGCCCAAAATGGCGGCGGCGATGTCGTCGGGTTCGATGAGGCCTTCTTCCGCCTCTTCCTCCGCCTCGCGCAGCCAAGCGATATCGAGATTGTCGCCGCGGGCTGCGATGGCCTCGCGCTTAAACTCCCGCCAGCGGCCGGATTCGCCTTCATCAGGGCCACGCTCCTTGCCATATGGGTGTTCGCCGAAGGCCTGCTCGAAGCCTTCGAAATGGGCTTCCGTCAGCGGCGTGGTCTTGCCGAATTTCGGCATCTGGGCGCGCAGGTCGTAGATCCAGACGGATTTGGTGTTGGCACTCTCGGTCTTGCCGCGCGTCAAAAAGATGACATTGGTCTTGACGCCCTGCGCATAGAAAATGCCGGTCGGCAGGCGCAGAATGGTGTGCACATCGCACCAGTCCATCATCATCTGGCGCAACTGCTTTCCGCGTCCATCCTCAAACAGCACATTGTCGGGCACAACAATGGCGGCGCGACCACCAGGCTCAAGCGCGCGGATGCAGTGCTCGACAAAGGGAAGCTGATAGGACGAGACGCTCGCCGTGACGGAGAGGTCATCGCGCGTCGGCGTACCGCCGGCCGGGCCGAAAGGCGGATTGGTGAGGATGAGATTGGCGCGACCAAGCCCCCTGCCCTTGTCAGAGAGCGTGTCGCCGAGGTGCACATGATCGCTGTCGATGTCGTGTAGGTAAAGGTTCATCAAAAGCAGGCGCAGCGTGCCGGGCACGTTTTCCATGCCGTGAATAGCCTGGCGCTTTTGGAAATCCTGCTGCTTGGCGGACAGGTCGAAATAATTGTCGGTTCGAGCACGCATGTAGCGGTCCGCAGCGATCAGGAAGCCGCCGGTGCCGGCCGCAGGGTCCTGGATCACCTCGCCGGGTTTCGGCTGCATGAGGCGGACCAGCAGCTCGATCAGCACACGTGGCGTGAAATACTGCCCGGCGCCGCGTTTGGTCTCCTCGGCATTTTTCTGCAGCAGGCCCTCGTAGAGGTCGCCGAACTGATCGCGCTCATCGGAAAACCAGTCGAGCTCGTCAATGGCGGTGACTAGGGTCGTCAGGTTCTGCGGCTCACGGATAAAGGTCGACGCATTGTCGAAGATCTCCTGCACCATGTCCGGCAGCGGCCGGGAATCGGCATAGCGCTTGCGATCCTCAGTCGTGGCATTCTGACCAGGCGGCAGAACCAGTTCATCATCACGACCAAGACGGGTGCTGGTCGCACCGAGTGTAACCAGCAGGTTACGGTAATGCTCAAGCTTTGCCAGTCCATTGGCAGCGACCAGATCGGCCCAGCGCATACCCTTGGGCAGACTACCGGTCTCGCGGTTGCGCTCGGCCATCATCTTGAGGAACAGCAGATAGGTCAGCTCGGTGACATATTGCTGATAGGTGATACCGTCCTTTCGCAGGACAGTGCAAAGGCGCCAGAGCTTCTGGACGATGGCATTGGCGTTCATAGGTGGTCTTTCAGGATCAGGATCGGCTTGGCGGTTCTAACGGGTGATGGCGGGGCGTCAATGCTCACGAGGCCGATCAGGCCGCAGGAGGCGCCCAGATTGCCTCGTTGAAGGCGTGCAGCACTTCGTCGAGGTCGTCGTCAAACTCCTGGGAGATGCGCTTGAACCCGCCCTTATCGGCAAAGACGCCCTGGTCGAGCAATGTCGGATCCGCAACCGGCTTGTCTTTCAGCGCGCGGCCAATGCGCCGCAACCATTCCTTCTGCTTGGCCGTCCAAGGGCGCGAGGCCTCGATCTTGATGATCGCATTGTCGACGCGGCTGGCATAGGGGATCAACGGATCGCCCAGTGCCGCCTGGCGCACGAAGCCGATGATATGGGCAGCGATATCCGCGTTGCGCGCGCGGCCATAGGCGGCACGCAGCATGGCTTCCGAATAGTTCTTTTCATCCAGCAGCCCCGCCAGTTCTGACAATTCCTTGCGGGTGAGATCGCGCGGCCGCTGGGTAACGGCGATGAGTGCCGGCAATTGGTTCATGTTCTCGCGGACGAAACGCTCAAAGCCGGTAATGTAATCCTCCGGCGTCGTGTTCCTGCCGAAAATCTCCTCGATGCGCAGCAGTTCGTCTTCATGGCTGGAGATGACGACGCCATCGTTCTTGTCGGTGCGCAGTGGGCGGCGCTCCAGCAGCTCGACCACGCGCGGATGGGCGGCAAGCCAATCCTGCAACTGGGCACCAGAGCGGGTGGCGAGCCTCTGCAAGGCCATGTCCGGGCTTTCGCCGGTTTGGCGCTCGAAGATTTCACGGGTCTCGTCATCCATCCGCTTCATCAGGGCGCGCATGCGCACGATCACCTGGCCAGCAACCCAGCTCTTGTCCTCCTCGCTATCGGCCTTCTGCAGATCGGTGACGAGTTGACCCAGCGAGATATCGGGCTTGACGACCACGGGCCGCATGTCCGTCATGTCCTGCAGTTCCGCATAGAGATCAACAGCGTCAAAGATGCGGAAATGCTCTTTGGCAATCTCCGGGCAAAGTCGCGTGGCGCGGCCAATCATCTGGTCGTAGAGGATGCGGCTCTTCACCCGACGAACAAAGACGAGATTGCAGATCGAGGGGACATCGACGCCGGTGGTGAGCAGATCAACGGTGACGACATATTTGGGATAGGGGTCGTTTTTGAACTTCAGGATAAGGTCGTCGGCCTTGTCGACGTTGCCGGTGATTTTCACCACCATGCCATGCGGCACCGCCTCCTTACCGTACTCTTCCTGCAGCTCCTCGATTAGCAGGCGCACAATATCGTCGGCATGGGCATCCCGAGCGGCAAAGACTAACGTCTTGCCCGGCTTCGACGGCGAGATTTCAATCGCGATCGCGCGACAGACGATCCGGTTGAAGGCTTCCGAATAGACACGCTTGTTGAAGTCGGCGAGGTCGTAATCGAGCGTGACTTCATCTGGCAGCTCGAAAAGATCGATCTGACCCGTCTGGCGGTCGATGATCTCGACTTCTTCACCGCCCTCAAAATGAATGCCGGCCTCCGACAGTGCCGTCGTAATGCGCCTGGGCGGAAGGTGATCGTTGAGATAGCCCTCAACGACGGCCTGGCGGTAGCCATAGTGGAAGACGGGATGCCCGAAAATCTCGCGGGTGTGCAGCGCGGGCGTTGCCGTCAATGCCACCTTGACGGCATCGAAGTAATCGAGGACCTGACGATACGCTGACTGGTAATCGTCGATGTTGCGGAAGCCGATGTCGCTCTCACGCAACTCCGCGTCCAGGGTGTAGCCCCGGTGAGCCTCGTCCACGATGATGCAGTCGAAGGTGCCTGGCGTCGGGCGCTTGGCCGGGTCCGGTTCGTTCAGAATTCGGGCAATGAGCGACTGCACCGTTGCGACCTGCACCTGGTCCTCGTCTTCAGGCAACTTCTGCTCCAGCCCCGCAACTTTATAGATTTGGGCGAAGTTCAGCATGCCCTCAATCTCGGTGGTCTCCAAGGCGTCGCTCGTCTGTTTGCCCAGCGCCTTTCGGTCAACGAGAAAGAGGATGCGGCGAAAACGCTTGTGCTTTAGGAGGCGATACATCAACGCTATGGCCGTGCGCGTCTTACCGGTGCCGGTGGCCATGGAGACAAGGATGTCGCGCTGGCCGGCAACCACGGCATCCTCGATCGCTGCGATGGCCTCTTCCTGATAGGGGCGCATCTTGCCTTTGCCGAAACTTTCGTCGGCAAGACCTTGCGCTGCGGCGTCGACATCGGTGTCGAGCTTGTCGATGAGGTCTTTTGGCGAGAACCAGCTCGTCATCGCGATAGCGTGGTTCGTCTCCCGCCTAACATCCCGGTACCAGATGCCCGACTTGGTCAGCCACTGGCGCACATGGGGGCGGCCATTCGTGGCGAAGACGAAGGGCACGCGGTAGGGGACATCCAGGCCGTACTTCCAAGGGCCGTCCGGGTGGCTCTCATCTGAGGTCAGAACAATTGTGCGAGCATAGCGCTCCGCCTGCTGCAGGGTGGACGGAACATCGACGCTCTCGCGCTTGGCCTCGATGATCCCGACACAATGGAAGCCGATGAAGAGCGCGTAGTCCGCCCGTCCACCTTCAGAGGGCCACTCGGCAATTGCCAGATTGCGTCCTTCCACCGGACGAGCGCCTTTCTGGTAGGTCAGACTATCGCTGTCGGCCTCCCAGCCAGCATCTGCAAGCTGCACATCGATCAGTCGGCGCGTCTGGCGTTCATCAAGCTCCAAGCGGCTCGCGGCCTGGAGGCCGGCTTGCTTGAACTCCAACTGCACCTGCTCAGGCTGGCTTTCTGCCTGTCTCTGCAGTTGAGCAAGCTTGCTAGCTAGCACCGCCTGGTTGGCTTCGAGCTCGACAGCGGTCTTTTCCCAAACCGCACTGTCCTCTGCCGCCTGTCTGGCCAGTTCCTCGGCCGCCGCTCGGGCTTTGGCCAATTCATCAGCGGTTGCGTTAGCGGCTGCAAGCTTGTCCTCGGACTGCTGCACCTGGAGCCTCAGCGCCTCAAGCTCTATATGCGTATCATTGTCCAGGTCTGGCGTGGCTTTGGGTGGCACAAAGGGGCCGGGTTTAAAATTCGGATCGCGACCATAGGTGCGGCGGTACCAGACGCCGAGGGCACGACAGAACTTCAGGGCAGCAAGAGCGTCCGCAACTGAGCCGCCAAAACCGTGACTGGCTTCATTTCCACTTCGCCGAACTGCGTGGAAAATGTCTGCCACTTCACGCGGGAGGACTTGTTGCGTCACCAGCCGACGGATCAGGTCATTCGTTGTTTCGCGCCGCTCGGCGTCATAAACGCCAGACAAAGCAGCGATTTCCTTGACCATATACTCGCCGAATTGGCGGCTTTTGATCAGGGAGGTATTGGCATCTTCCGCGAAGAAGCGTTCTGCCAACGTGCCGAGGCGATGTAGTTCAGGGCTTATCTGGCTCAGATGTCCAAAATTTACTGACAAGCGCCCCCCAGCCCTTGGAAATTGCATTCAATATGCTGCCACTAATCCATTTTATCGCCGGTGAATGCAAACGCTTCGTCAATTACTGGGGCGACGGATCGTCCATAGCGGTATGGTCCTCGGCTGAACGGACCAGCGCTCGCGCCCTGTCGACGACTTCGGCATCCTCTGCCTTGAGGCGGTCTTTCATCTCCACCAACTCTCCGATGACCTGATCCAACTGCTGCTCTCGCTTCAAAATGGCGTCCAGGCGAACCCTGATTTCAGCCATCTTAGCAGCAAGCGCATCCAGAACTTTGAGGACAGTGCTTTTCAATGGCCCCAACTTGTTCGCCCTCGAAACGAGGGACTGCGGGGCCTTCCAGGTACCCACTGCAGGTTTCGGCTCAAGGTTATCGAGATTGGGATCCGTAAATATTTCCATTAGGGTCTTTGTGGTGTCTTCGAAGGAGCGGTTCAGTTCTTTGCGCTCTTCTTCGACAGCGACCGTTGCTGCCTCCAGCACCGACTTCTGCTCAATGGCCTTCTGCTCGGCTGCGGCAGCATCTGCGGCTTTCTTCTCAGCCCTTTTTTCAGCCTTGTACTGCCGAGGGGTGAGATGCTCCTTGCCGGTGTCGCTTCGTGGCCTTCCACGCTCAATGGCTGGGTCGAGATGCTGCTGGGCGAATTTGGCCCAGCCAGTGTTCAGAGCAGTGTAGTGAGATCCTTTTGGATAGCCCAAGCTGACTGCAGTTTCCTCCAAGCACATGTTGACTGAAATAATTGATTTCGTTTGCGTTCGGCCTTTGTATTTCTGCTGCCGGATCGGCGCGAAGTACACGTCCACCCAACCACCGCCCTCCTCGTCCAGATCCATCCGAGCGCTGACAATCGCATCGTCGCCAGCAAAACTTTTGACCCACGCGATAGCTGCATCGAAGACTTGGACGTTTCGAGGGTTGGCGGGGTCATGGAGGTCGCCGGTTTCCCTTATCCAACTGGGCGAAACGCCAATTCCAATGGTATGAAGAAGCTGAGCTCCTTTTCGCGGATCCACATCGTTGCGCTTCTTGAAATCGGCGTATGCCTTGGTTAGCCGGCGGCCATCATAGTTTGGCCAATCTAGACCAGCTCCTGCAACGGCGCCCGATCTCAGGTTTTCTCGCGCCAATCGGTCCAAGCGCAGCCCGTGGCGCTCGAGATCTTTGAGACGCTGTTTGGTCTTGATAGCCTGGCTGTGGGTGTATGCAAAAATTGTCATGTCGCAGCCTCGGCTGCAGAGCATTGACTGTCTTTTTGGAGGGCGTTCAGTTTGCGGTTGATACCGGAGTCCAGTTCAGTTCGGGCGTCGAGCGCGAGCTGAAAGACACGCGTCGCTACAGATTTACGGGTAGCGTCAGTGGGCTTGATTAGGAGCAGCGGCGCGTCAGTCATGCTCCGGCTCCCTGTCGTTTTCTCCCGCTGGCCGATCTGCCGACACACCAAGGATCTCTTGCAGCAACTCCTCTTCCGCCTTTGCGTGGGCTAATTCTTTCTTGAGGCGCACCGCCAACGGCAGAAGCCTGCGGGCCTCGACTGCCCCCGCTCGCCGCATCATTGCGGTCAGGCGTTCGAGATAGAGCTCGCATTGCTGAACTGAGCGGGCTTTAGCTTTTGGCGGGAGCATCCCGGACCCTCAACGATTGGCAACGTCGAGAACGCTATCCAAGGCCGTGATCGAAAAACTCGGCCCACCGAAGGAAAAATGGCTCAAGTTTTATTAATCGTCCCATGCTTGATTTGGTCGCAGCTATGGGAAACGCCGATGGGAATGCTTGGACCGGTCGTCTGCTATCAGGTGCCACGGGGTATCAGTAGTAAAGACGATGAAGACCTACGGGCGATTAAGCTCATCGCGGGCAAAATTGACGAGAGAACTCCCACAATAAAGCAGATCTACTATGACGACGATTATGTCGGCAGCAGAGCCGTGTTTAGGGACCATTCCGGTTACATTCGCGTTTTCCGCGAAAGCAGCATTTTGGACAGGCGGACGTTCGCAGGGCTGTCACGCACGGTCGGGGCCAAAAATTTCTCGCTGTTGGTCGCAGACGTGGACGTGCTGCTCGATTGCGATCCATTCATCGCAGCGGCGCTCTTGACGCTGAATAGGAAATGGGGCCTTCAGGTATTCGCAATCAAAGTGGATGGGCTCAAAGCGCTTACGGGCGAGGCCGTTGACAGGGCAAGAAGCGTCGAGAAATTGCTGTTTGAGAATAGCGAAAAGACACAGCGAGTTTTGCTAAAGAAGCTCACAGAGCTCAGCACAGAGTTTCCCGAGATAGAGTCGGCGATCGCGAGCGGATACCAGGACGATTCCGATGACGTTTGGCTCCGCTTGCTTGAGCATAGCAAAATACAAAACGAGCCTGGCAAGAATCGAATACTCGAGGGTATTCGCCAGCGAGCTACCTTGGATCCGTCATTTTTGCGCAAGCGGTAGGCCAATACCTCTCTCGGCTGATATCAGATCACTTCTTGGTCGAAGTCCAAAGCCATGGCGGCCAGCAAGTCTCTCTGCCAAACAAGCCCTCCACCTGCCCCGTAAGTTGGACGAGACACTGTGTGCCCGAATAGACCCATACGCACCTCATAATCGATTTCGGCGCGCTTCATCCGATCTTCAAAAGTGTGACGCAGACCATAAAGCGTATGTTCTTGGGTGGGCAGCAGCCCATTCTCTTCCAAGTATGTGTTGATTGTCTGGGAGGCTGTGCCGGTCTTGTCCATATATCGAGGGAACCCCTCGGGGAAGCGCTCGAAGACCTTAAGGGCAACACCAACCAGCGGGATAGTTCGTATCGAGGCCGCGCTCTTTACCTCGTGTGGCCCGAACTGTTTTACCTCTTTGTTCTTCCTGTCAGTTGCACGTCGCGGGCGAACGGAGATGTAAGGCACCTCAGCATCAAGGACAATGGCGCCGGGAGTCAGGTTGCAGATCTCAGACGGACGGCATCCGGTTTCGATCATGGCAAGCAGAACGCCTCTCGCTTCTGCGTTCAACCCGACAAGGGGGCCCGCGGTCAGGAACTTCTCCCTAATCCAGACAATCGGGAAAGGCGGTCGCGTATCGGAGCCGTCCTCGGGGAAGCCAAGCCCAATGAACGGATTCAAACGCTCCTTATCGTTATGCTCAAAGGAGAAGTACTCGCGATAAAGTTTCCGAAGCTCGCCAATCTCCCGATTGCCAGAGCTCGGATGCATTGGCTCAGCATCATCGTCCGGCATGATGCGGTTGAGCCAGAACCGATAAAATTTGACTGCATCTTCTCGGCGTATATCAACGAGTGCCTTGTCGCCCACCACTTCAACAAAGCGCCCGATCGCTCGCTTGGGGATATTTTTCCATATGCGGAGCTGGTTGGGGCTCTTGTTCGCAAGCACGAGCTTGCCCGGGCCCTCGACATAAATCCTGAGTGCGTCTTCGAACCGGTCTTGGGGTGGCGTTACGGTGCCAAGTATAGCCTGCTCCACATCGCGTGGAGTATTTGGGCGTAGGATTGCCTCCATCCGGCTGGAAAGCTCGTCCCAGGAAGCGGATCGACCGAGCTCTTCCGCAGGAGTATAGCCAAATCCCATGGCTTTGACGCGCTTAACGGCGGCCGCGTAACGACTTCTGGAGCGGTCAACGTTTTCGCCAAGCGTGAGGGATGCCCACAGTTCGTCATCTGCTGCCGCCAGAAGATCTCGAGCCCTTCGCGCTATGGCAAGGTCACGGGTGCCCAAGGCGTGCCTGATAAACGGCGCGCGCGGGTCCAATGCTGCCAAAGCGGTGGGTACGCGCCGGTAGTAGACCCAACTGTGGCCTCGGCGTTTAAGATAGCGGTCAATATCACCAAGCCTAGCCAGCTCCCCCTCCATCGCGAGCGCGTGTAGCGCAGTTTGAGGCACACTCTGTAGCACAGATTGAGCGACGAAGCTGGAAACGCAACTGCCAAGACACAAGAAAACTCAGCGTTTTCAGGCGTATAGTTAATTGGATCGTTTGGGAAGCTGGAGCGGGTAGCGGGAATCGAACCCGCGTATTCAGCTTGGAAGGCTGCTGCTCTACCATTGAGCTATACCCGCCCGAAGGCGATGCCATGGCCTCGCTTAGCAAGATTGCCGCCGACATGGCAAGGGCGCGCTGTGGACGGCCAGCATAAAAACAGCTGATTGAACAATTTCTTGCGGGAGATATGCGCAAGGGAGTTGACACCTTTGCGACAGCCCACCATAAACCGCCCCGACGAACACAAAGCGCGTTCGTTTCCTACCCGGAAAAATGTGGAGGGGTGGGAGAGTGGTTAAATCCATCAGACTGTAAATCTGACGCCTCAGGCTACACTGGTTCGAATCCAGTCCCCTCCACCACCGCCCTTCTGAGGCACAATCAAATCAATCACTTAGCTCGGTTTTTTGGCTAACCATTTTCGGGTTAGCCTTTTTTGTGTTCGCCCTTCTTACCCTATAGGAGAAGAAGGCTAGCCCACGCACATTCTACCAAGGCGCGGATGGCGCTACCGGCTGCGGTTGTGCCGCCTTGCCCTTCCCGACGCACTTCGGCTGTCCGACCTCATAACCGCAATAGCTCAGCGTTGTGTCGCCTCGAAGCACGCCAAACGGCGCTCCCTCGAAACCACAGACCTCGCAAATATGGACGGCGGCTTTCGGTGTGCGCTTCTGTGCGCCTTCGCCAATATCGTGACCAGAGATGCGGTATTCAGTAGGCATAGTGTTCTGTAGCAATCTGTAGCGGGAGGGAGAATCGCATGCCATTATGCCCGCCATGGCGCGCGTACCGAACAGTGAAAATTCCGAACAGGAATCGAGGCGATTGCTTGAGAGCCTCGACCAGCAGCTTGCCGACATTCAGCGTCGGCGCGTCTATCGCTGGACCACCAATGCAGATGAAATTTCCTTAAGCAGCATAATGGTAGGCATCGCCGGGACCAGCGTCGACATGCTTGTTTCTGGTCTTTCATATGTCGAGCCAAGCGCCAGCATCTACTGGTGCGCTCAGGTCACGGCCAATGGCGTCTATGAGGCCGGGAGCGAAATGGGCCCCTTCCCCGTTCTCGATGCACTGCGACGCGCGGACGCTCTTGTGGAACTGATGGGATATACCGGCGTCGCTATCATGCTCAACGAAGCCGGAATTTGGCGCCCCGAGTGGGGCACCCTTGCAGATCAGGAGGGTTTGTAATGTGCGGACGCTTCACCAACGAAATGACATGGGCAGAGCTTCACGCGCTCTATTCGATCCACAATCCCGGCCCTGCAAAGACCAACTCGCAGCCGCGCTTCAACATAGCGCCAACTCAGGACGTGGATTTCGCCCATCTAGACAAGGCCGGGAACATAGAGCTCAACCGGGGCCGCTGGTGGCTGGTGCCGCATTGGGCGAAGGAATTGCCAAAGGCCGCAATGTTCAATGCTCGGATCGAAACAGTCGATTCCTCACCGGCATTTCGAGATGGCTTCAAGTCGCGGCGCTGCCTGATTCCGGCAGACGGCTATTTCGAGTGGATAGCCAATGAGGAAGACGGAAAGAAAGACCCGTGGTTGTTACAACTGCCCGAAGGAAAGCCCTTCAGCTTTGCCGGGATATGGGCGCACAATGACAATCTGGGTGTCACCAGCTGCACGATCATCACGGCGCCCGCGGTCGAGCATATCGCCCATATTCACAACCGCATGCCGGTGATCCTGCCGCCAGAGGCTTATTCGACCTGGCTTGATACAGGCATCCAAGGCTCAGATGCCAAGGCATTGCTGCTCGACGCACAGATCGACGGACAGCTTGAGTTTTTCCGCGTCGACCGCGCAGTCAACAATTCCCGATATGACGGCACGGACACCAAGAAGCCGCTGATCAACTCTCTTTAGTGCGAATTTTCCCGTCCTTGCCGATATTGGGCGGCTTGCCGTCCTTCCAGTAGATTTCGTCTTTCCACTGCCATATCTGGCGCGGCCGCCGGATGGTCAGGGCGCCATCATCGTCAAAATCGGGGAACCGATGGCCGACATGCATGAACTCGAATTGCCCGCACTTAGAGCACCGGTGAAACAGGTCTTTGACGAGCTTCTTTTCCCCGTAGAACTTAGCCAGATCAGAGGCGAGGAAATAGGTTGTGCGGCGGCAGTAATTGCACCGAACCACGAATAGCCTGCCATCTATCGCTATATCCGCAATCGTAAGGCTTTCGACCACGCGACGGCTCGGCGTCATGGACATGATGAACCCTGTGGCAATCAGTTACCACTGGGCTCTGGTCGCTTGGCGTCCGGATCGACGCGCCAACGATTCTGCTCCAGCCATGCGAGCTTTTCATTCCTTGTACCGAAGCTCGGTGCCCAAAAACCCTTGTTCTGAAGCAAGGTGAGAAGAGTGGCCTGCTCTACCGTATATGGGGCTTCGTGATTGTGGCCCATGCCTGACATTTTGAACCTCGCTATGTCGCAAGGTTCCGAGTCTTATAATCAGAACAGAAAGAGAACAAGCTAAGGAATGCGTAACCAGTGACGGATCGCGTTCACAAGTGTTTCGCCCGCATAGACCGCCATCTACTAGGCGTCCTTCTTCGGCTCCTTGCCACGCCAGCGGTTCCACGCTGCCAGTGGGTCTTTGCTGACCAGCCCCACCCAAATCACAAGGTTCCGGCCAGAGATGCCCAGCACCCCTGCAACGGCATGTGACCAGTCGCCAGGGAGGTTGAGGTTGGCCACGATTGGATCGGTCGCCAGAACAGCAACCGCCATGCCGCAGATCACCGCGAGCACGCCTGTGACAAAGCTGTGCCGCCTAATGTCGAGCAGCACCGCCAGCAGGGCCATAATGAAGGACGCGGCCAAGGTTGTGACCTTGATGCCGAAGAATGTCTGGATGGGGTCGGTCATGGGTCAATTCCACCGGCAGGCGCGAGCGCCGTATTCGTTGTGAGCAAGTATTTGGCGCTTTGTACCGCCCGTCATCTGATCCTGAATTGATGGCCGGATGGGCGATGCGGCGTCGCAGAAATCACCGCTCGTCGTCGCGCATCCAGCGAGCAAGACCAGTGTCAACGTCATTGCTACCAAGGTTTTGAACGTCATCGTCAACCGCCCTTCGGTCTTTCATGGATTGAACGCGGCGGGCTGACTGCTCCGCCTCGATATGGTCGACCCCGGCCTTGCGCCCCTTCAGGAACGCAATTACCACGGCCACAAAAAAGGCCCCGCAAAGGGCCGCGAACGTCTTGAACTTGGAGAGCATGGATCAGACCTCTTTCGGCCCTGAGAGCGCCTTGCTGACCATCCATGCGATGAATGCGCAGACGACAAGGACCAGCACAATGCCCAGGGCGAATTGCACCGGACCCGAACCTTGGGAGATAGCCCCTGCCCCGGTCAGAACGCCGCCGGCGCCGGTCAGCACCTCGGGCTTGGTGATGATGTCCTTGATCGTCTCGCGCTTAGGCTCCGGCTGAAAGTTCGGCGTGGCTGTTGCAGCCTTCGGAAAGTCGCTGCCATCGTTCCAGCGGCGGGCCGGGCCGGTGTCAATGTGCATGAAGCCAGACTTCGGATAATGACCGATGCCGGTGAAACCAACGGCCTTTGCCGCGCTCTCGAAATGGGCGGGGTCGTGGTTGGCCATCACGATATCGAAGGCCTTGCCCAGTCGGTGCTGGCTGTTCTTCGCGCCGCCTACCTTGGTATTGTGAGCGGCCGAACGGTATGCGCTCGTAACGACCAGCGGCTTGCCGAGGATGTTGCGGAGCTTCTGGAGCTTATCCATAGCGTCCGCGTCGATCAGCAGCTCGCCTTCGCCCTTGCTGGCGATTTCCTGTGGGGTGAAATTCGGCCAGCGCCATTCGGACATGGGGAAGTGCTGCCAGGTGGCAAAGACCTTGCCGGTGTTGGCCATGCTGGCCTCCTATCGATGTTGAAGAAATGTAAAGACCAGCCGCCCATAGTCCCCTCTCAAGGAGAGCAAGGCATGGCTGAGTTTCGCGTTATTGATCTGCGCACCGACCTCATAACGCCCGAGCAGAAGGTCGAGGCATCATCGCCCGAAGACGCCGGACGAAAGGTGCTGGGCATGGACGTTTTCCGAAGCGGGCAACCCAAACACCTGGTCGCGCGCGTTTATTGGCAATCCCCAGCTTCGCCACCAAATATGGTGAGGTTGTATTCAAAGACCGTCTTTGGCCAGCCTGGAAACGATCGGTAGTCGTCCAACCAGTGGCAAGGCGAGCAAATCGTAATTCATCCCCAAAACGAGGGATGCAGCAGTCAGCCTTCGCTGCGTATTAATCCTACCCATGGCCCTGTGGCGGAGCGTTACGCACGGGATTGCAACTCCCGGCACCCTTGGTTCAAATCCAAGGCAGGGCCTCCAGTTTCTATTCGACTAAGATCAAACGCTCGGACATGGGGAATTGCTGCCAGGTCTTATAGACCTTGCCGGTATTGGCCATATTGGCCTCCTGTAGTTGACGTGGAGAAGTAAGTCCTGCCCAATGCGAGACGAATTGGGGGACAGCACATGAAACTGAAAATGATACTGACCGGATGGCTTAGCGCGGCAGCCGTAACAGCAGTGCTTGGTATTAGCGGCGCAGCGGCTCAATCTGGCGGCTGCAACATCAAGGGCAATGTGAGTACCAAAGGCGAGCGCATCTACCACGTGCCCGGCCAGAAATATTACAATGACACCGTGATCCAGTCTTCGCATGGCGAGCGCTGGTTCTGCTCGGAGGCAGAGGCTCGCGCGGCTGGCTGGCGGCGATCAAAGGTATAGGATCAGATGGACCTATTCAGCTTTGTGGTTGGGCTTGGCGTCGGAATGATGCTCGGCGGGACACTGGCGTTCATTGTGATGGCGATGGTGCGGGCCGGGCGGGACTAGGAAGACCCCGCTCGATCCCATCACAGATACCAGGAACAATGCTTTCACTGTCTCCTTTTTCTGGAATATCACCCCCCTCATCGCGCTCACTTCTCGCACCACACATGCTTTCCAGCCTCCTGGCGCGAACTTCCAGGGCCTCATCCTCGTCAATGAACAGCGCGCTTTGATACGGAACCAGCATGAAGCTGGTCTGCCGCCCGAGCCATGTCACGTAGTAGACAGCGCTCAGAGCCGATAAACCGGCAACCGCTATGGCGGGCCATTGCACCTTGAATTTCGGCTCCAACGCGAATGCAGCCGCAATGGAGCACGGAGCCAATAGATAGAGAAGCCGGTTGCGAATTACTTCCACATCGATCAGAGCAACCATCGCAATCGCTGTCACCGTCGCAATGCTGGCCAGCACCGAACTCTTGAAGCTAATGCGCGGCGATAGGTTGAGGGCAACCACAACGCCAACGCACAAGACAAAAACGAAGAGCGTTTCGGGATCGAGCGCGGGCGGGCGTTGGACGTAAAGCGCGATCTGGTAGATCGGGCCGATTGGTGGCAGATACGGGGCAAGCTGCCATGCAATGCGCCCGAGAATGGCAAGTCCGACAAACGCCGCGAGTGCCTTCCACACCGACCAGCGGGCCACTACATATCCCAGCAGCGCCAGACCGACATACGCGGCCCCAAAAACGTGGAATAGCGGGGCCAGAATGAACGGCAGCAGCGCAGCTTTCCACCTGCCCTTTGTCAGCAGATAAACGCCGATCAGCACAAACGCCAGAGATGCACTCTGCCGCACGACCGAGAAGAACACCGAATACAGCAGGAAGTTGACCACCACGGCCCAGAACAGGCCGATGAACTTCCTATCAAACAGTCGCTCCAGGAGCGTGAACGACAAAAGCACGAACGCCGACACGATCCAATAAACGGGCATCACGTTATCGGTCATTCGTGCGATCAGCCAGTTGAACGCATAGAATCCCGGCTCCACAAACCTGCGGAACGGTTCGTCGGGCGCATAGACCAGATGATTGTGAAGCTGTTCGTAGAACGGCCAGTCATACCCGGTTTGGAACCGGAACAGGATCACCACCCATATTACCACGCGGGACGGAAGAACGGCACGCCAATCGCCATCGAGCTTCCACGCCAGAACCGCAAAGGCAAAAAGAAATATCTCGAATCCGGCGTAAAACAGCATGGCGTTACATTGCTGGGAAACGCTTCTGGACGTCAATCACATTGCGCAGTTTCAAGATATGGGCTAGTGCCAACCTTGGCTGCTACCTAAACGGGTCGAGAATGAACTCTTATTCTGGCATCATCCGCAAGCACGGCCTCGGCATCGCAATCATCGCCGCATTCGCCATCTGGCAACTCATCGCAATGGCCGCGCCATCACTCGTGTCACCCTACGAAATCGGTCAGTGTTTGGGTGCGGGGCTCCTTTCTGATGACCTTTCTATGGATTATCAGCTCTCACCCGAGATCAGCAGGGAATTGGGTGCCTACTGCGATTTCCGGTAGACACGCACTTAGTACCCGACGACAACTTGGGCCGATGCGCCGATCGATGTTGCGATAGAGGTGTTCAGGTTGAGAATGCGCCCCTTGTTGTTGGCGCTGTCCGTAACGTGAACGCTGTAAGTCGGATAGTCAGTGATATAGGCTCCATCGACCACTACCCCAGGCCCTTGCGCCCACCTGATTGCAGCGATCGAATTACCGTTAGACCCCTTTGTGAACCACCCGCCGATGATGCGGAGGCTTCCAACCGTCGCGTCCTGGTAGCCGCCTGCCGATACGCGGGCGTCGATCAGGATGTCATACTTTGAAGGGACAACCTGCAAATCCTCTCGCACGTTGTTCTCACAGTAGGGCTCGATGATCGTGAAGCCGTAGCAATCGTGGATGTCCATCGCACGATGGTCGTTCGATCCACTCTCAAATCCCATGAGAACACAGGCTTTTACATCGCCGATCTTGAATGGTCGCGTGCATCGGCTCTGCCGCCATCCGTTGAAGACGATGTTATTGACCTGTCGGATTCCGTAAAATGGGTGAGCCCATCGAACAATGTTAATGTTGCCAATTTGGCCAATGTAGGCGAAGGCATCACTACCGTCCTGCTCGAACACGATGCCGTCCGATAGAGTGTTTGTGCTGTTGTTGAGAGTGACGAAATTAATGTTGTCGACAATGAAATGGGCGCAAATGCGATCCGCTCCGGTCTGGGTCTTGTCCCCGCAGCGAATGCCGGCCTTACCCGCAGTTTGGGTTCCGTCAGCCCGGATTTCGAGCCCTCGGATCTGCGTGCGGTAGTCGTTGGTTGAACTGTCGCCCAAGCCGGTGAGAACGATGCCGTCGTGGTCGCCTTTGATCAGGATGCCAGAACTATCGTGGAGCCCAATGAATTTCTGATTGCGGACGCGGATAGCGCTCTCGCAGATGGACAGCGGCTCATGCTCGACCGTCAGCCCCATGGCCCGCCCAAGATCGAGCGCGGCCTGAATTGCTCCAGCATCATCGGTCCCAGTTCCGGCCATCCTGTCTGCGTCGCCGACAGCGCCGGCCCATCGCGTGTTGATCGCCCCAATGAACTGGCGAACCCAAGCGCCGCTTGCGCCTGTCGTATCGGATGTCGGCGCGACCCAGATGATCTGCTCAGGGTCGAGCGTGACTTCGCCCGAGACGTCCGATGCATCCCAGACAAAGTCGCCGAACCGAAGATTGTCCAGCAAGCGAGCGCAGGCTACCGCCGACCCATCCAGCCCCTGCAATTCGGCAATGCTTGCGGGAAATGCATTCGGCATAATCCCGAGCTTATCTTGGATAGCCTCAAGGCCAGAGGGATCGTCTGTCAACTTAGCAGCAGTGATCGACCCGTCTGGCACCGCAATTCCGCCCGCCTGCCCGGCCCAATATTTCGCCGATCGGTCGGTCGAGCCGTCACCGCCTGCCTCGGCGCTGATCGGGTCGTCGGACTGTGCCCATTCCTCAGCGTAGGCTTTCTGGTCGGCGGCTTCGCTCGCGCTCTGCGCCGCACTGGCAGCCGCTCCCGCATCGATCAAAAGCTGATACTGCCCGTCATCGTTCAGATAGAACATCACCATGCCGGTCCACTCTCCGGCAGAGAGAGGATTGCCAGCGAGGTTCACGACAGGCTTGGGTGTTTCGCCTGAGATCGAGAGCGTCATTACTCCGGTGTTCGGCGTGGCGACCTTGGCGAAGAACACTTCGATGGATGCAGGATTGACGCCAGCATGCACAATGCCAGTCTGAACCGTGCCAGAGCCTGACAATACCACACGCGCAAAGGTATCAGGGAAGCCTCGCCCAAACACCCATACTCCACCATCGCGGCTATAATAGCCGTTGTTGGCAGGGTTGGGGTCGTTCAAAACCATGCCGCCATAGGTTTCTGAAGCTGGCGTCACAGCATCTAGTTCGGCTCTCGTTTGGCGAACAACTGCAGGAGCGCTTGCTGATCCCTGCATCTGCTCGAGAAGCTGGATAATCTCCGCCTTCTTTGGCCTGCGTTTGCCGGATGAAGGAACGCCATCAACCTCGTAATAGCGATAGACAGAACGCGGGGTCAGCGCCATTGCGGTGCTCCATAAAGAAAAACCCCGCGCATTGCGCAGGGCTGGGTTTTATTGATGTTTGGCGGTGTCAGGTGACGGTGATCGCGCCGGTCGGCTGCGGAGTGGCTTGAATGCCAGACCCATTTATCGAGGCGATAAATCCATAGACTGTGCCGGACGGGATTCCTGAGATCGTGCGGTCATCGACCGTATTTGGAGCCCCATATTCCACGCCGACCAGCGTTGCGCCGGTCATGGTATTGGAGGTGTTGAGGTAGAGCCGGGCACCAACATAGTTGGCCGAATTTGGAGCGGTCCAGTTGAAGGTGACGGCCCCTGCCCCGCCAGTTGCTGACACTGCTGTTACGATTCCCGGCGGGGTCGCGTCAGCCGTTGCAGTTCGCGTCAGATAGCCAGTCCATGCCGACGGCGTTCCGGCCGACCATGTTCTCGCCCGGAATCGGTATTCCACTCCATCAGCAAGGTAGAGGCTACGGACTGTGGTTTCCCCAGCGATGCCCTGCCTGCTCTGTATCTCGCCGCCGGAGGTCTTTTGCCATTCGAGCTCATAGAGGAATGTCTCGCTCTGGAAGGTGAACGACGCCTCACCAAAGGCTGCCATGGAGCCGCCACCAACGTCTTCACGCTGGATCGAGACCTCAAAGTCCACCGGGACAGGCACATCTTCACGCTCAACCGGAATAACATTCGCGCCCGGCTGTCCTTCCTCGGTCGCAGCATTAAAAGCATAGAGGCTCGCGGGAACCACGATCCCCTCAAATTCATAGGTCAGGTTTCGCAGCGAGAGCGTCGGGCGCCCGATGATCTCAATCACGGCTTCTGTCAGCTTCGGCGGATAATGGATCCGCAGAAAGCGGCGGTACGGCACTTCACGAGCGGGCTCATAATGCGCCACGACACGGACGCGCGGCGCATTGGCACGGATATAAGCCAGCTTCTGGAGCCGAGAGATGTGGTTATGCCGCTGCACCGCCTGGTTCTCGACGGCCTTGGTGCGCTCGTCGTCAGTCGGATACGGCACGCCATAGATAGCCGCATCTACGGTGTTGTAGCCATTGCCAATGTCGGTATAGCGCCCGCGCACGGCCAGCACTGTTGATGCCCGGCGCTTGTTGGCGTCATAGCTCAGGCTGATAATGTCGTTTGCCGTGAGCCGAATATCCGGTTCGACAAATTGACCCGCGTGAACACCAACCTGGCCTTCGGCGGTTTCATACAGAACCATTTCCCCGGCTTGGTCCATGAGCCTGCCGACTTGGACCGGGTTGTTGTTGGCGCGGAACCATAGACCGCCATGATAGCGCGGCTCGGCACTGCCGGTGCGGTTCGTGACGGTCTGGTCGGCAACATTGGCGGCAACCTGCCAATCAGGATCGTGCATCTCGGCACGGGTCAGCTTTCCACCGACCGGGTGTGTCAGATGCCAATACCGAAATATGGCAAGGTTCTCGCTATATCCGGGAGTGCCGGTGCGCGGGTCAATCAGTCGATCATGGCCCTCCCCAACTGCAGAATGCTGCGGCATGTGGTTTGGGAACGTCTTCTGCAGGTCTTCTGCCTTCACCGACTGCACGGCCATATAGACCGAAGCGAGGCCATCGCCCCGATGCTGATTGGTCCAGATGGATGGAAAGGCCGAAACGACTTGCGAATAGGCCGTTTCTGCATTCAGCCCAAGCCGCGTAAGGATACGCACTTTCTGGTCGAAATGGCTTGGCCCGGTCACATTGCCAGAACCGTTGAGCGTTACCGCCTCGTCGTGCAGCCAATGCTGCACAAAGCCCTTGATATGATGAGCGGCCCAGACAGTTATGTGATGCGCCGTGCCGCCCTTCTCTTCGAGAAACACATAGTCACCGGCCTTCTTGTTGCGGCCAAGCACATAGACCAGAGGCGGCACGGTCTGCTTGAGATTGTATTTGCCGTCCTCAGGCTTAGGGGTTTCTGGAGACGGTGGGGCGAAAGCCTGGGAGACGAGATACGCAGCACCTGCCAGCAGCAGATAAGAGGCACCAAGCGCGATCGCACCGATCGACGCGCCAAAAGCAAGGCCTGGCAGGCCAACTGCGATCAGGGCATTGGAAAGCCACGGCACAAGGGCCGTCGCAAGCATTTGCGGCATGTCGATGTCCCGATTGTACTAGACGCGCCACATGGCGAGAGGCTTGGCCATGAAGGGCGTCCATGCCGCTCCGCGCTCATCACCCCACTTCACCAGCCAGCGGAAGCCCTGCCAGATAGCAGCCCATTGACGGGCCTCGTTGTGTGGCGAGCCGATAACAGCGATGCAGCCAAATTCAGGCTCGTGGAGAGGCACAAGGCCGACTTCCGAGGCACATGCACCAATATGGGCGACAAGCCCGCCCCTGCGCTCCAGCAGCGCGCGGCATGACGCTTCGCTATCGTATGTTCCGCGCCAATCAGCGCCGGGGTCGGAGTGGCCGTTCAGCGCCACCCAATCAGCAATGACCAGCGAGCAATCTGACTGCCCCCACACATGCGGCGAGCTGGTCATGACGAACGATTCCAGACGCGCCATCCGCTCGACAAGTCCGGCCTCGCCGTGATGTCGCCGGATCACACGAACGGCCCAAGCGGACATGGCCGGCCGATCTTCCGCAGCCTCGATCAAGGCGCGGGTGTCGTGTCTGGACCAATTCATGATTTATGCGGCTTGCTTGTTCGCCAGCGCGACCATGCCGAAGCAAAGCGCGACCTGTGCAGCCGTCACCCACAACGGATCGGCAGGCTGGCGCAAAAAGAGGGGACACAGGACCGCGACAAACACGGCCCAGCTAAGCTGGTATTGGTTCATGTGAAGTCCTTAGGTGTAGCGAGGCCAAACGACAGTGGCGTCGATCAGGCGTGGCACTCTCTCCGCGAAGCGATCCGCTGGAGCGCCGGGATTGAGCACTTTCGACCGAGCCTGCTGATCGACATCTGAAAGAACCGATCCATTCACCAGTGACCGGAGATCAAACCGATTGGTGCATTCCAGCATGACCGTGGAAATCACCTGATCATTGGCCACAGTGTCGTCGATCAACAGATTGTCAGCCGTCCCGGTAAAGCGAACCTGCGGCGCTCCGACTGGCTGGTCGTATTGATCGCAGTCCTGAATGAGCAGTTGAACACGGCTACCGATGACTTCGCCCTGCTCCATATCGTCAAAGGCGAGATCGGCCACCTGCTGCGCAACGCCAGAAAGCGAGAGCGTCAGGGTTGATGCTTCTCCATTCAGTGCGCTTTCAATCTGGTCGAGCCCATCATTGAGCACCATGCCGGACCAGATTTCGCCATCAGCATCCATGTAGGGGCCAGCCCCGTCATATAACCGTATAGTCTTGCTCGGGAAGTCCATTCGGCAGAGGATTTTGATCGACTTGACGGCCATCAGGTAACCAACCCCTGAGCAAGGTCTACCCAGTGATCGACGGCCTCGACAAAGTTCACCGAGGGCCGCGGCGTCCGCGTGACACCCATATCGATATCCATTTCGCCATCTGCCGCCAGATGGCAAAGCACGGTCGGCTGGTCCGTTTCCAGCAACGCATTGGCAGGGATTGGTGCCCGAATGGCTGGGAATATCTCCACCTGATAGAGCCCTGGACCTGGTTGGCTCAGAATGCGTCCGGTTTCATACATCGCATGCTGATAAGAAAACCGGATACTGCCCGGAAGGTCGTGATCAACCAATCGAAGCGTCACCACTGTAGCGCTGATCGGCGCAAAGCTCGCCATCTCGATCAGGACGGAGTTTTGCTGGTAAAGCGATCCGTCATCAAAAGGCGTGTCATCGTCGTGCGGCACGCCTTCACCACTGAAATCAATGCCCATGCGCGCCCATAAGGCGGTCGAGCAGACCGGAACGGCGATTAGACCCGTTGTCCCGCCGAGCGCCACGCGCAGCGCATTCCAGGTCCGCTGCTGATCGAAATTGCCGCGCCGGAACACGATGTTCTGGTAGCTTCCGACCCACCAGCCCCGATCAGTCCGCACGCTGCGCTGTAGCCCGCCCAGTGAGCGGCCTCCGGTGCGAGAGAACGGGCGATGATCAAAAGGGCTGGACTGCGGCGTCAGAAGCCCGGCAGGCCATTCGAGAATGTCAGCCATGCCTATGTCCTATAGTCCGAGCCGCCGCGCTGGCTTTGGAACTGAGCCAAAGCCGATGGCGCTGATTTGTTCGCTTGACGCACTGAGCCCGCCATGATTGCAGGCGAGGCTTGTGCAACGACCGCCCCAGCCCGATCTGTCACATAGGCAGAGAACTTCTTGTCATCGGAAACGACATGGACGGTAAGTGCCATCGGCTGTGGCCTTTGGTCTGATCCCGACGGCATCTGAGGCATACGAAGATCAACAGGGATCCTTCTTCCGTCAGGCAGCGGCACGGCTGCTTCGGCCATCGGGCCTTCTCCAAATATTGCTGCGGTTTTTGAAACCCCGCCCTTGGAGTAAGTTTTTATAGGCCTCCCGTTCTTAGCTACTCCGCCCTCGGCAAAGCCGAACAGCGACAGGAGGTTGAAGCCTCCTGATTTCATGCCGCCACCAATAAGATTAAGTCCGATGTTGAGCAGGTTTTTCGCCAGATCTTTCAACACCGAATTGAAAACTTCCCCTGCGTCTCGGCCTTCAATAAAACCGTCGATTATGCTATCCAGCGCAGAGCGCCCTGCTGACTGCAAGTCCTCAAAACTCTGACGAACCGCATCTTGTGCAATTTCGAGTTGCTGAATTGCGATCGTGCCCTGCTTCCAAACCTCGACTGTTTCCCTGATGCCTGCAATAACAGCGGGATCATCGGCAAGGCCCGCCTTCCGAGCCTCGTTGAGCAACTCTTGCTCCATGCGCCACGCCTCAAGCGTTGCCTCGTAGTCCTGAGCAAGCGGGTTGAGGGTGGCCATCACCGATGCTTCTTGTATCAGCAGCGCGACGGACGTTCTTTCGTCCTCCAATCGGTCCTTAAATGATTGCGCATCAGATTTCCCACCGCCCGAGCTTTTGTTCGCCTCCTTCCACGCCAGATTGGCTTTGGCGATGCGCTCGACTTCAGCAGGGTCCACATACGATCCTTCAGGCATATCCTTTCGGACACGTACAATCTCTTCTTCAAGATCGCGCTGTTCGCGCGTAAGAGCATTTCGGCGCTCCTGCTCCCGCACCCATTCCTGACCCGCGATAACAGGCTTCATGCTATCGGCGTCTGCACGAAGAAACGTGTTGTGGTTCTGCTGGGCAGCATTCGCTTCGCCCACAGCCTCAAGCGCACCCTTAGCAGCGCGGGCTTCCCCAGCAAGTTGGATCAGGCCATTAATGAGGTTTGCCAGCGCAGGCATGTGAGCTTCGAAGCGGGGGTTCGCGGAGGCCAGACGGTCAAGCTCTCGCTTTGCATCTTCGGCGGAAATGGCGCTATCCCTCAGAAGGGCAACAAGAGCCCCTGCTTCGGACCGCCATTTCTGGTCATCTGCGCCCCACCGCATCGCCTCGCGCATAGCGATATAGGATTCAACATTTTGAACCAGCTCATCGCGCAGGGTCTTGGCGGCGACGGTCGCGTAGTCAATGCCGGTGGAATCGACATCCAGCTTTATGGATGTCTCTTGGTTTTCGAAGCTAGCCAGGACATTGCGCACCGACGTTACAAGATCAACGACTTCCTGCGTGACATCTTCGTCAGCTTCGATCTTTATCATTTCGGACAAGGCTTCGCCGACTATTGGCTGTCCGGCCCGAATTCCATCAACATAAGCTTGAATGAGGCGATATGCAGCTTTATCCGCTTCGCTAGCCGCTCGATCCGCAGCGGCAATGATAGCGCGATTTGAAATCGTGAAAAGGCTGACCAGTTCATCATTGCCCTTGAACTGCGACATCCAGTTATCTGCGAGCGTACCATCGCGCAGATTGTTCAGGTTCCCCTCTGCCTGAGTTACGCGGCGCCGAGCCTCTGCCTTTGCGAGTTCGTCGGTGGCCTCTGCGACCTCTGTGATGCGCTTTGCGGCAGCATCAGACGACAGGCCGAGGCTCGCCATGCGCTCATCAATCTGAGCGATGGAGCTTTTCGCGGCGGCAGATTCAGCCACCATGTTCTGCATGGCCACAGCAACGCCGCCGCCGATGATCAACGCCAACGGGCCAGCCGCCGCGCCCAGTGCGGTCATGGCGGCAGCGGTTGTTCCTGCGGTGCGTGCCGCTCCGGATAGAATATTCAGGAACCCGACAACGCCCTTCCCTGCAACACCGAGCGACGCCACCATTCCCATAATGGACCGCCCAACCAGAGCGCCTGCGATAACAGCCGCCAACTTTAGGCCGGCATCTGCGAATTTGTCGAAGTCGTCAGCCAGCGCATTTAGTCCAACATTCAGTGCGGCGGTTGCTCCAGCACTTTGGTCAGCGCCGCCGATATACTGGGTCAGCGCATTGCGCACCTTCGTTATGCCATCTTCAATGGTGGCATTTGTCCGAGAAAAAGCAGCCTCTACGCCCGGCTGAGCAGCGAGAATTGCCTTAAATATCTTCTCACTGGTCAGTTTGCCTTCGGCGCCCAAGTCTTTTAAGCCGGCAATACTGACCTTGAAATAATCAGCAATCGCCTGAGCCAGCAGCGGCGCATTTTCGCGTACAGACCGCAGCTCGTCCCCCATAAGGGTGCCAGAACCAAGGCCCTGAGCGAGCTGCATAATGCCAGCCGCTTGTTCGGATGCAGCAGCACCACCGGCCTTGAAGGCCTTATTGACGATCTCGGTAGCCTTTGCGACCTGAAGCTCAGATTCCGCCACTCCCTTTGTCGATCGAAGCAGCTTTGCGTAGAGGTCGGCGGTTTCGCTGATGCCGGATCGAGTTTCATTTGCAATCTCGTTGAGCTCTTTCAAGCCACGAGCCTGCATTCCGGCTACTTCGGATGCCGCAGCCAGCTTATTGCCAGCAACCGTCCAAGCATCCGCATATTGCATCACTTCACGAGTGGCCATTACGCCGGCAATGCCCGCAAGTGGCCCCGTTAGGTTGCGCATCATGTTCTGGCCGATACCGGCGAATGTCCGGTCGATCTGCTGACCCAAACCTCGAAACTTGCGGTTTACCGAGGCGGTAAGGCCCGTAACTTCGGTTTCTACCTTTGTCCACGCCTTGCGCATTGCCGCCGTATCGGCTGCGACCTGTAGAATGAGATCGTCATCTTTGTCAGCCATGCGAACAATATCCTAGCAGCCGCCGACGGACGCCCTGAGAAAGGCGCATAAGCTATTCGACGGGCCATACTACACCAGAGAAGCCAGCCGGTTTACCAAAACAGGACTCGTTCTATTGACTAATGCCCGAAGTAACGCTTGATTAACCGCCGCTTGTTTGGGGGAATTCAATGATTACGAAATTTATTCCTGCTGCCGCTGTGGCAGCAGTTGTTCTTGCTGGGTGCGCAACGCCGCCCAAAGACATCGCACCAGCCTATGTCTCCACCGGTCTTTACGAGAATTTGAGCTGCAGCCAGCTTCGATCTGAGGCAGAAAGCGTTTCTAATAGGGCCGCCGCAGCCTTTGGCCAGCAAGACAAAAACCGAGGCCAAGATGCCGCCATGACTACGGTAGCACTCGTACTCTTCTGGCCAGCCGCCTTCTTCATGAAAGGGGATGGCGCAGACGCAGCAAACGTCTCAAGGCTAAAAGGCGAAATGCTTGCCATCGAGAACGTAAACCGCATCAAAAACTGCGGCATTCGCTTTGAAGGGGTAACCTACTGATCAGGCCCCATATCGGGCCACGAGCGCATCGAGCTCTTGATCGCTAGGCGGGGCTTCCGATTTTTCGCTGCCATTAGCCTCACTAAAACCTTCGATGGCATCTAGAAACTCGGTCAGAGTTGACTTCCAGAATACCTCGGGGGGCCAGCGCAGAGCCCCAAAGGCGGCTCTCATCCAATGCCGCCAAGGAAACGGGTCGTCTATAGCGTTTCCTTGGCGGCCTCGACGTTTCCCGCGTCACCGTCGAAATGGTGGGACAATGCTTGGGCCAAGGCGCCTGCAACCGCGCTGAAGTGACCAAGCTTTAGCTTTGCCAAAGCCGCCTTTTTGTCTCCGCGAACCGTGAGCAGGTCGATAGCGGCAACAGCGGCGGCGACCTCGACTTGAGAGAGGCGCGAAAACAAATCTGCCATCGATTTGCATTCGAGGCGGGTAGAGATGGCAGACAGCCCTTCCATCTCCGCTGCAATGACTAAGTCGACATCATCGATGCGAAGGGGCACCTCCCCCCTCGCACCGTTCACAGGCAGCGCCATCAGCTGGCAGCCTCAGCAACGAAAGTGGGAGGGCTGGCAGCCTCAAACGTCGCGCTGAAGTCCATGTTGCCCTCCATCTCGCCAGAGAACTCGAACTCAGTCACGAACCACGCACCGGTGTATGTGCCGTCACCGGGCACAATCACCTTTGCATTGAAGGTCGTTCCGCCGCGCACATGGTCAAGCAGAAGCTGGGAACTGGATCCCGATACGAACTTGCCCGATCCTGAGAACGTTCGGTTTTGAATGCCAGGCTCACCTGTTTTCACAACAGGCCCGCCCGGATCCGTGCAACTAGGAATGGTGGTATCGACAGAGTTTGCCGACATGTTGAAGCTGCGGGTCGTGATGCCGCATAGGTTCGTGAAAACCTCAGGATCAGCACCATCGCCAATCTGAATAAGCAGGGTGCGGCCTTTCTGCTGGGCCATGGGGACTCTCCATAAAAAAGGCCCGCACAAGCGGGCCGTTGGGTCTAAACCAAGATCGGATTACGCGCGCTGCACGGATGCCCAGAAGCGGACAATTCCATGATTCACTATCCCACCACGGTCGCGCATTATTTCCGTGGATCGGTGTTCCAATGTGGATAGCAGATTAGTTGGTAACGCCATCTCCTGATCGTGGAGCAATTGCTCCACAGCATCACAGATTTCGCGCGTAAGAACACTTGACCCCGCTTTGCCCGCTCCCCAACTCCAAACGTCGAGTTGGATGAAAATCCCCTGGCCTGAAACGCAGCTGGCGTCCTCTCGGTAAACATCGCTCGGGCCAAGAGATATGTAAGGCGGTACAACAGGGGCATCAGGTTGGGGCGGCGGGTCATAGACACCCGTGACACCAAGCGAGGTCAGCGTGGCCGCCGATCGAAGCCGGGCAATCATTGCTCGAATGACTTCAAAACTTGGATCAGCCACGAATTTTTCTCCCGGCGTTCGACTTCTTGACCGCCTTATTCAGACCACCCCGCACGGCTTTTTTGACTGAACCGCGGTTTGCGCGCCAGGTAGGGTAGACATGGGGGTAAGCGGTAGTTCCTGGGTGCGTCGTGCCGTCGAATATCCCCGCGTTGACATGCTCTGGGGTTCCAAATTCAATAAACCGCCAGACGTATCGACCAAATATCCCCACGGCATATGGATCTTTTACGGGGCGGTACCCCGGCCGCTTTTTTGCAGCAGGATTATCGGAGACCAGCCCAGCCTCAAGGCTCTCGTAGTATTCGCCTGTTCTATAAGGCGCCCGCGCGGCGATCTTGCGCGCTACGTCAGCCATGCTGACTTCCTTCGCCTTTGCCATTTCCTTTTCAGCATCAGGGACAAAAGTGCGAAGCCGATGCCTCAAGGTAGCCGTAGCGATGACCTTGGAACGCATCGCCATCAGCTCGGCGCCCCATCCATCACCAGTGCCTCAAGCCATTGATTGCGTCCATCAGGATCAGCAAAGGGAGAGACAACAGCCAAAACTCTGCTGGCATCCCTTGCATCAACGATCTGCCATGCCGTCGTTACCTTTGACATGGCCTTGGAATATCGGACTGTGCAGACATAGGGCTGACGACCCTGAAGCCGTGCGGCGTCGACGCTTTCGGAGCCTACACGCGGCTTGAGCGCCGCAGAGATAGTGAACTGCGTTTCGAAATCACCGGTGCCGGGAATTTCATTGCCCCAGCCATCATCACCCGGGGGTCGCATTTGAAAGCTTAGTCGCTCGCGCAGCGCGCCAGCCCGTCTATTCGACATCAGCCTTAGCCTTGCGCTTGTAGACTCGCTTCGGGCCCGCCTTCTTGGCAATGGTTGCCGCTATGCCAGCCGGTGGTGCGCCAGTCTCAACGGCTTCTGCCTTGCCCAGCCGCAGCGCTTTCTCTGCGCATTCCAGACGAACGAAATAGGTCTGGCCAGCACGATAAGCGATCGTGGACATAGGTGTTGGCTTCCAGTCCCAGTTTTCCAGAAACCGGATACGGCGTCCGCTCAGGGTCATTGTTTCACCTATGCCAATGAAGGTTGCCGGCGGCGCCAGAGCAGCGCCGCAATAGGATTTCGCGCATCAAAGCCAGTAATGCCGGACAGCCCCGACAACATGGCCATGCTTTCTTCGGTGTCGTCGAGCAGGCAGCGCACCGCGATGACGATTGCCGCCGACACTTCGCCAGGCACAGTATCATGCGTCCAAGGCACTTCCGGCAGCGGCTGAATAAAGCCCAGCACAATGGCTTCGGCCTGCTTCAGCTTGAGCTCGATATCGGCGAGCCGCGAAGTGTCGCCACCGTCACCGCCCGACCCGTCGCCGATATCGGCTTCCAGATCGAGCCGAAGCGCGTTGTTGATTTCTTCAACGGTGACGAGGCTCATAGCGTCACCGGCAACATGGTAGAGATAAAAAATGGCACAGAAGCAAAGGCGGCGATCATCACAAAACTGGCGATAGCCAAAAGTATCCGTTGGCGTGGCGTCAGAGGGCTCATTTTGCGTTCTGGCCTTTCTTCACCGACAGCACCCAATCGCTATCAGGAGCATCGGGCTTGCCCGCAGGGTTGTCCTTCAGCGCAAACCAGAGAGAGCCGCCCCAAGTGACCGTGTTGGCCTTGCGATAGGCTTTCTCGGTGCTGAACACACCGCGATAAAAGGGCACCGGCAGAGCAAAAGCCTTGACCTCATCGCCGCGCGTGAACTTCAGCGCCACGCCATCGTCGGCGACCACAATGTCGATCTCGTCGAAGCCGAAACCATCCACACCATCGCGTGGCTTTGGCAGCGCATCGACCATCGCTTTGATTTCGGCCCGCAGCGCGTCCATGTCAGCGTCTTTGCCAGCCACCTGACCGACATCGACTGTGGCACCGTTGGTCAGAGTGACGACGAGATGCCCCTTGTGATCTTGAATAGCCCCAGCCAGCCCGACGCCATCGGACGGAACCGGGATACCAGCTACGGCCTTGGAGACGGCTTGATCGATCAGAGGTGCAATATCCTCGATCGTTACGCTCTTGCCGTCCTGCGGCTTCGGCAGCTCGCCCACGGCACGTTCTACCTCTTCGGCCAGTAAACCGCGCACTTCCTCAGGATCGAATGGCTTCGGCTCGACAGGCTCTGGCAGAGCCGCGAATTTCTCTCCGACGCCATCCATCCATGCCTGGATCTGCGCGGCATCCTGCGCACGCTGATCTTCGACGGCTTCCAAAGCCTCTTTGATCATTCCGGCAACATCAGGAAGCTCGGGAGCCTCCGGCAGAGCAGCAAGCGACTTCTGCAGGTCATCGAGCATTGGCCGAACCGCTTCTGACGCGGCATCAGCTGCGCGCTTAGCAATACCTGCTTCGTCAACTTCTTTCGGCACCGGCAGCGCGGCAATCGTCTGCTCAAGTTCCGCAATGCGCTCGACAAAAGGCTGAACAGCATCGCCGATCAGCTTACCGATGACCGGCGCCATGCCCTTCATCAAAAGGGCTATATCCGACTGCTTCATCAGGCTGCCCTTTTCGGCTTCGGCAATGCCAGGAGGGGCGAGATTTCCTTGAACTCAGCTTCAAGGATGGACTTGGCGGCATCGGCCAATTCGTCGCCTGACATATCGGGTTCTGGCTCAGGATCAGGTGTCGGCGGCACAGGAGCTTCAATCGGCTGCGCATCGCGGCGCGCCAGCCATGCCAGGCTGTGATCCTGTTCCTGCATATAGACCGTATCGCCACCCTCTACCGGCGGACGATTGAGGGCCTTGCGCTGCTCGTTCGGTGTCAGCTTGCCCTTGGACTTTTCGAGAACGTCCATTTGCGTGCCGCTGTCCATGCGCAGGAGGCCGTCAAGATCGAACTCAGTGCCCAGCCCCTCGCCAGTACTCAATCCCTCGTCTAGGCAAAGCTCGATGCTTTCGAGATGCACTTGGAGGCACTGGCTATAATACTCGACGTTGAGGGCCTGAATGTTGTTGTGGGTCGGCTGCTGGCCAAGGCCGATCTTGTAGGGCGGCACATGATAGGTCGAGCAGACCACTTCGGCGGACCATTTCAGGTGCTCGACCATCTGGCTGTCCGTGGCCTTGGAAGTCATGACCTCGTATTTCAGGCCATCGCCAAGCACCGCGATCTTGCCGCGATTGTCACCGCTGAATTTCGTCTCCCAGCTTTCTTTGAGCCGGGATGCGGTCTCGTCGCTGATATGCCCCGGCGCCAGCAAAACGCCACCGGGCATAGAGCCGTTCTTGAAGAACAGCGCTGCATTGGTCTGAATGTTCAGGCCCTGAGTGGCAGCAAGCCCATTGGCAAAAATCGGAGATAGCCCAACCAGCGGGTGAAACAGGCAGTTGAAGCGGTCATGGATGATCTCACGCGCCGGGACGATCACCTGTTCCTGCACGCCCATGAGAGTATCGGTGCTGAGCTCATAGAACACATCGCCATTGTCGGCGATCAGCGGCTTGGTCCGTTTTGGGTCGAGAATATGCAAGGCGACGACGACGCCGCGCCCGTCACGCGCTTTCAGAGCATAGGTATTGCCGAACTGAAGCTTGGACAGCACCCAGCTTTCGAAAAACTGGATGCGGTTCTGGTAGCCGTTCGGCTTCCGCAGCACCGGAGAATAGGCAGGGCGCTTGACCTCTTTCCAGATGCCGTCGCTGTCTTCCTGAACCAGTTTCACGCGCAGCTTGGCAATGTCGGAAGCAATCAGCGTCTGGCAGGCGAAGACAGCATGGAAGGACAGAACGCTGTCCATCTTGATCTCGATATTCCGCTGCCACGCTCCGGGGAAAGATTCCTTGATCAGCGGCCACCAGCCGCGATTGCCATCTGCCGGTGACATTGCCTTTTGGCTGGTGAACGGAATGGGCAGGCCGAAAATCTTCACGCTGCCTCCTTTGTGCGTCCGCACCAGGTCACATCATCAAAGCCGCAGGATCGAGCGATCCGGTCAGCGTGGTCATCATCATGGGCAATGGCGAGAACATCGCCCGGCCAGTGCTCGGCGGCTTCCGGTGAGGCAATAACCGCTGCATAAGGACCAGCATCGAGCGCCTGCCCGACATCGGCCCAAAGCGACGGACCATAACCAAGGATCAGGCAGCGCCCCTCCGCCCCAATCTCGTATTGGGACTTCTCAGGGAAACGCGCCGCGATCCATTGGCGGAAACTCTCAGAGCGGGCGCATTCATCCGAAATAGACAGAATGTCAGCCGCCGGAGCATCACCACCCCACAAACGGACCTTCACATCATCGCGCCGCACGCTCGGTTTCGGCAGCAGGTTGTGATAGAGCGTCCGCAGCAAATACTTGTGCCCAGCAAATCCCTCGACCATATCGAGCAACGCCTTGGCATTGTAGACGGTCGGCGTATGCAGGCCGAACCAGAGCGGGTCTGGAATGCCCTTGGCGACCAGCAAATCCCGCGTTGCTTCGATATAGGACCGGTACCGGCCTTGGGCCTGCCCGGATTTCAGATATTCCGCGATCGTGCCCCGATGCTCATGGCGGAACTGCCACGGCTCTAGAGCGAAGATATCATCGTGCATGACGATGAAGTCGCCGTTGATCCCTGCCCCGCGCACCGCGCCGACGATGTTCGCAGTTGACGACTGATACCGATCCTCAATCCGCTCAACTAGCACATGAGCCACTGACCTGCCGATCACCATCGGCCTGTCACCTGCGATAATCACCCGATCATGCGGAACATTGACCAAAGATCGGAGGGAATAGCGCAGCTCGAAATCGTCCGGCGCGCTCTTGTAGGGATAGACGATATCCATCGTCAGGAGGCCAAGGCCTCGTCAATCCGGCGCTGCAATTCAGCAGCATCCCAGCCGTGGTACGGCTTTTTCTTCACGACCTCGAAATAGTCGGCGCGCAGTTTGTCGAGCGCAGCCTTGCCGTCCACCGGTGTCGATTTCTGAGCGGGAGATGCGATCTTCTTGGCAACGGCGACAGGCGGAGCGTCGACATCGCCAGCAGATCGAGCTTTTCCCAGCGCAGCGTATAGCCGTGCATGCCGATCGGTCTTGACCGTGAAGTGCTGACCCGGCAGCAACCGACGGGAATTGTAGACCAGAGGTTTCGTGGCAATCATGTCGCGCATCGGGCTCTCCATCAAAAAAAAGCGGGCAGCACAGGGCCGCCCACCTCGATTCGGTCAGATATTCTTACGACCCGGCGATAGCGCCATAGTCGGCGTCGCCGATATAGGTCACAGCCGATGCACGACGCTTAGCGAAGTTCAGCGGGCGCACAACCTTGATGGCCACCGAATCCGTTTGGAACATCGAGACCACACTGGCATTCGCCGTCGGCGTGTCCGAAGCGCCGTCGGGCGCATTGTCCATCTGGATTGCTGCTTCGGTCGAAAGCGACACTTCCACCCCACGGTCGCCGATCTTGTAGATATCGGACGGCTTGAGCAGGATCAGATCACCAGCGCCGACGTTGCCACCAGCGACCAGCGTATCGCCCAGAAGCGAACCGCCATTGGCCGACAGGCCAGGGAAGGCCCAATTGCCGAGAGCGTTCTGCATCAGGCCCAGCGACTTTGCCAGCGACTGCGTGGTGACAAACTGGAGACCATCGGCATTGTTTGCAGCGATGAACGGCGCATAAAGGGCCTTCACGTCAGCAATCACACCGTCGATATCGCTACCAGCGCTGTTCCCGGCGGCAACGCCGTTTAGAATGCCGGCCGGGGACACATTGGCAACAGCAGCACCGGTACCGAGGAACGTCTGGTCGACACGCTGAGCGGAGGCCTCGACAAGGGCGTCACGCACCAGGCGCTCAGCAGACGGCGAGGAATCGCGCAGCAGCTCCTTAGACACCACGGCCAAGGCGGCAACCTTCAGCGGCGTCAGGTTGACGTCGAAGAAGTCAGCCTTGCTGACCGGAATGGACTTGGACTGACCGACCCAGTAGCCGGTCGCAGCGCCGTCCTGCCCTGCAATATTCACATTGGCTGGCACTTCGCGCAGCGGCAACTTATCGAACACGGTGCGGCTGTAGAGGTAGTCGATAAAGTCGCCGGTATAGCGATCGATATGGACCAGCTCGGCGCCCCATTCGCCAGTTTCGGTGCCACCACCGGCGACAGCGGCCTTAATGGATTCCACGAGCTGCGGACTGTTCTGCCCCCAGCGCTTCATGGCAATGCCCACCGCTGAAATATCGTCGATACGCGCAAGGGTTTTGGCAATGACCATGCGGGTGAAACTCTGGCCTTCAAATGCCTCGTCCTTGTCGCCCTTCTTGAGAACGATAGGAGCAGCAAGGCCACGGCTTTCAGTGCCTTCCTTCATGGACAGGCCATTGACCGGGCGAGCGGTCGCCGCATTGGCCTTTTCCATGGCGCGAAGGCGCTTCAGGTGATCGTCGATTTCCACGATGTCGGCTTCGTTGCCATCGAAGGATTCCTTCTGTTCGGCATCGAGCGTGGTGCCGTCTTCGGCAGCCTTGGTCATGATGGCGTCGTTTGCGGCGATCAGTGCGGCGCGCTTCTGCTCAAAGGCAGTGATCTGTTCTGCGATCTTGCTCATTTGGAAGTCCTCCGGATTGAGCGAATTACAAAGGGTTTCGCCCGGTCGCGGGCAGGAGCATCGAGCTTCACGACACGGCCCTTGTTGCCAGGCGCGGCGGGTGTGTCATCGGCAGGATTAGGTTCGGCACCGGTCGCTGCTTTCAGCGCCTCGGCGTCGTATTGTTTGACGGTCTGAATGGATGCATCAGCGTTCGCCGGAATCGTCACACATGACAATTCGAGCCATTCCCAACGTTCGAAGATCACGCCCCACGAATTTGGAATGGGCTCCATGTCGAGGCCCTTGAAGCCAATCGACAGGCCACGCACCAGACCGGCCTTGATGTACTTCCAGGCCTTGTCGATATCGTCGTGAACGCCTTGGGCGATCTCGGCGACAATCTCGATGCCCTTCTTGGTCACCTTGGCTTCGATGACATGGCCAATCGGCTGGCGGCTGTCGTGCTGATAGAGCAGCGGAATGGGGAGGGTGTAGACCGCGCCCTCAGGCATCACGATATCCCCTGCCCGATCAGTCTTTGGCGTGGTGGCGATACCGGTGATACGGCGTTTTTCATCGTCCAGCTCCTTGATCTCAAGGAGGCTGTACGCTCGGTTCATGGTCATGGGGGTGTCCCTTCCGGGTCAGACTATGATCAGCTGGTATTCGGCGGCTCTCTTGGCCACCGGGTTACGGCTCATCAGGGTTACGGCGTTAAACATCGCCATGGCAGGATCGATCTTGGCGTCACCGGCAGTTTGCTTTGTGGCGCGGACGCCGGTTGCAGTAGGCTCGATTTTCAGGTTCGGAACACACCACTGCATCAGCGGGCCGCCGCAGTGCTTGAGCAGCCCTGAAGCTAGCCGACGCTCAGCACCCTTGATGCTCGACATCATCCAGCCACCCTGCGGCGCCGCAACGAGAATGCCGGCTTCCTGCGTCACTCCGATTTCATCGAGGGCATCTTCCATTTCGCCCAGGCCGGAGGCGTCGACTGCCACCCCGCCAAGCAAGCCCATGTCCTTGATGCGGGTGATGTGCTCGATGATCGAAGCGACATCGCCAAGTGGCTCGGACAGGATGGTCAACTCACGCGCCCGCTCGATGTCGCGCAGTTTTGTGGCAATTGACTTCCGGCGCTCCAGAACACCATCGTGGCACCACGCATGTGACCATGACAGCCAGCGCTTCATACGCTGCGTCGTCACGACCCCATTGATCTCGACCTTGACCTCGGTTTCCTTCGGTTCGCGGCCCAAGACGTTAAACCCGAAAAGGTCATCAAGCCCGCCGCCGTCGATACCGACAACTACGACCTCGCTACGTTCCAGCAAACGCGCCAGCGCCTCGAAATGATCGAGCGATGCCAGTTCTTCATCCTCTGCGGCGGTCCAATGGTCCGCCCCAGGCCAGCGATTAAGCCGGGTATCAAGGCCGATCTGCACATTGAGGTGCTTCGCCAAGAAGACGTTACGCGTTTCCGGCCCCTTTGCCGTTTCCTTGCGCAACTCATTAGCTAGCCATTCCTGCCCCCAAGAGGTCGCGGACAGGTAGGGATTGACCATGTAAAAGTTGGCAGGGTCGAGGTGCCCGCCTGATTTCATTACGGATTGCGGAAACTCATACAGGACCGGCATGAACTTCCGGTCCTCAATCTCCCCGTCACGAACGCCTCGCGCATAGTCCAGTTTGTCTTTGAACACGCCTTCGGGCGGCTTATCCGACTGCGTGGTGATCGACATGAAGAAGCCTTCCGGCCTCGCCACCAGACCGCCAATCGCCTCGCGCAGCATGGCGTCAGCGTTCTTCTTCGTTCCAAAATCCCAAAGCTCATCCACGAGGATAAACCCGGCCTTCTTGCCCACCACCGTCGAACTGTCTGCCGCGACCACCTTCAAAGTGGCCTTCGTGCCCAGATGCGTGATCGTGCGAAGATGGTCCTGAATGTGCAGGAACCCATCATCGGCAGCATTCAGATCAGGATCTGCCCGCACCATGTCAGCCGCAGGCTTAAATGCGTTCTGCGCAGCCTCAATCGTCGGCGCCAGGATCAGAAGTTCGTTCGCATTGCGCCAATTGCGGATCAGCGCGGTGAGCATAATGCCAGCCGAAAGCAGGCTCTTTCCGTTCTTCTTGCTGACCAGCAAAAAGTATTCGTTGATCAGGCGCTCGCCGGTCTCGCTGTTGTAGCTGCCGAAGATCGCGCCAACGAGATCGAGCACCCATTGACCGGCAGTGTCACCGAACGTTGGTTGACCAGCGGCCTCAATAATCCGAAGCGCCTTAAAGACCTCAAGAGCCTCATCGGCCTCTGACCGAAACAGCGGCACGACCGGCACGAGGGATTGTCCAGCTACAATGCGCTGTTCCCAATCCTTGCAGCTCGTTGTCCAGTTCACCGCTTATTGTCCACCACCAGCTTGGGCGCGCTCGGCGCGGCAAACTTGTTGCCTCCCGCCGTCACCTCTTCTGCCCGAGCCTGTCTCGCAGCCTTTTTGCCCTTCGCTGCATCCGTCGCCGTCTCACCCATCGTCTTTAGAGCGAGAGCTATCGTCTGCAATGTCTTCGCCCTAGTCGGCAGGCTCACTGCCTGCTTCAGCGCATTGATACGATCTGGGTCGGTTTCATTCATCTGAATGATCACCTCCATCTCGCCCATGTGGAGCGTTTCGGCGCCGAGTTCATCGAGCAGCCGGTCGGCAATATTGCGCCCGCGGCTGATGACCTCTTCGACCTTCGTCACCTCTGTCGGCGCTGCGCTTTCCGCTGGCCGGTTCGCACTTGGCTTTGACTGCGAACTTTCCTTCTGGTTCGCAACCTTCCAGCCATGCTTTTTGGCCTGCTTCCGAATGGCCGCGTCGGAAATCTTGTACCACTTGGCAATCGCCCGGATACTCTGCTTTCCCGCCTCAAATTCCTTTCGGATAGAGGCCCAATCAATGGCGCTTTTTGGATCACTCATGGGTCAGTACGCGCCTTGGTTCGCACCTTCGTTTTTCAGCCAGCAAAAAAATCTCTGCGTGAGGGGGACGCGGGTGCAGGAAAGCGAGGCCTTCCAGACTTTTGGACACCCCCCCGGCCGGGTCAGGCTGGCTCGACAATCTTGAAGGGCGCACGGACACCTGCATTGAAGTGCTCGGCAGCCTTGAGCGCGGCATAGAGGCGGTCCTTCGGATTACCTGGGCTCGTCAGATATAAAGCACCGAGTGCGACCTGAGAGCCGCAACCGCAGGCTGCATAGCCATCGATACTCTCACCGACCTGATAGTCATCTTCGATCTGGAAGAGCCGACCTTCATATCCAATGAGAAACGTGCCGCCCTGCTCGCGCTCGCCGTCCTTGCCCGCGTAACCACCATCCTTGAAGCACTGGCGCAAGGCGTCCACGAAGCTGGTCACCATATAGGCGTAGACATCCTGATCGGCGTGCCGCTTGGGCGGCTGGAAGCGATGTGCCAGGAGTTGACCCATGCGGAACGAGGATGTGTAGCCCATCACAAAGTCGCCGTTGGTGAATACCTTCGGATCAGCTCGCACCACTAGGTGATAGCCAGATACGCCAGCGCTGTCTCCGCCGATCCATACCTTGCCGTTCTCCACCACACCGACGATGCAGGTCATTGGCTTCTCCGCTCTTGTGATTGCGCCTCGCTGTCGTGCCATTCCTTCGACACAGCTTCGAGGTTGTTGATGTCCCAGAACAGTTGCTCGTCGCCTTTGTGCGCCACCTTGTGGTGAACGACAGGGCTAGTCGGCGCTGGCGCCTTGCCGGTGAGGATGATGCCAGTGTGCTGGCAGGTGTATAGATCGCGCTCTAGCACTGCCTGCCTGAGCCTCTGCCATCGGGTCGAATGATACCAGCCGCGCACGGTTGCGTCTGGGCTGTAGCGTGTGTCCCTGACCTCTCGCATTGTCTGGAGCCTTGGGGGCATCTTGGACAGGCGAGGCTTGAGGGTCTTCAGTGCCATCAGTGATTTACCTGTTGCTCAGCCCGGGCTTGAGGGTGGTAAGCTTGGGCATGGAGCAAAGACATTCTGACCGATTGGTCAACAGGATCAATGGGTTAGACTTGAAATCCCGGAGACGAGCACCCATATCCGTGGCATTGTCAATAAGACCGGAACCACCGATGCCTAGAATTCTTGACTACACCGAAGAGCGCGCTGCCCATGAAGCGGTCGAGCTCATTCCAAGTTTGGAACGCGCTCGCGCAATGTGGCCTGCCGATGATTACCGCAGACAGGCGCTCGAAGAAGAGTATGCCCGCCTATGGGCCATCGTTAGAATGCCCATGGCCTGAAAGACAAAACCCGCCGGGCTTTCGCTTGGCGGGTCGGTTCAGACGATAGTCTGAAAATCGCATTACGTGCATTTAGGGTGATTTGGCACGAGGCGTCAAGCCACTAAGTTTTTATGCACTTGACGATATATGCACTGAATGATATAAACCCTGCATGTTCCACTAACAGGAGGTGTCATGGATGTATATGAAGTAGTCTTCCACCCAGAATTTATCGCCGAGTTTAGGGCGTTGAATGATGCGGTCAAGGAAGGTCTGGGCGAGGTGTTCGACTTGCTCAGGGATGAAGGCCCGACATTGGGGCGACCTAATGTCGATACGCTGAACGGATCCAAATATCACAACATGAAAGAGATCCGTGTTGATGCAGCCGATGGCTGTTGGCGTGTCGCCTTCGCTTTTGATCCCGAACAGAATGCCGTCATTATTTGTGGTGGCGACAAGAGCGGCGTTTCTAGCGAGCGGTTTTATAAAAAGCTCATCGCTAAGGCAGACGCTCGATATGAGTGGTGGCTTTCCGCATAGCCTCACTTACGAAAAGGAGAGAAATGAGGATGAAAAAAGGAGCGGCGTCCTGGAGTGATATCCGAGCGGATCTTCCGCAGGATATGCAGGACCGCCTCGATGACAAGAGAACTCGGCGCCTGGCAGGCGAGGCCATGGCGGAACTTCGGAAGGAAGCTGGGGTCACCCAGTCCGAAGTTGCTGCTGGTGCCGAGATCCCACAAAGCAATGTGTCCCGCACCGAGAAGGGCGACGACATGCTGCTTTCTACCATCGCTCGCTATATGCGAGCAATCGGTGGGAGCGCTGAGCTGGTGCTTCGAACAGCTCAGGGCAAAGAAGTGCATATCGGCATCGATCCATTTAGTGCCGAAAGTCCGAGGAAGCGCGCTTAGCGGGGCGCTTCCTCGCAATTACGCAGCCTCACCCAATGCCTGCTTCGCTTTGGTCGGGCGCGCTATAATCCCCAAATGATGCCCGACTGCATTTAGCGCAAGCCGCAGATCGCCGACCATGTGTGGAAGTTGCTCATCGCGGTCGAGCAGATGGTAGACTGCGGCGAACATGTTGGCGCCGCGGTTCTCGTGGAAACCCTGCTCTGTCCGTATGGCAGCCTCGATACCTTCCCATTTAGCTACGGCCCGCTGGCACCAATTCTCATAGTCGGCACCCTCCATACCGCTGGCGCCACCGTTGCCGGTAGCCAGAGCATCGGGTGACTTCACGGCACGTTTGAAGTTCTGGTGCGCCTCAAGATAGGCCTGCGCAGCGTCGTACTGGTCGCGGCTGATGCCATCGGTGCTGTTGCGATGCCCGGCGAGACAGAGCCGACCAACATAGGTCGCCGCCTTCTGATCGCGGGCTTCCTTCTCGGTCAGCCCGAAGACGCGCATGCGCAGCGCAATCCCATCTTCGTTGTCATGATAGGAGCCTTTGGCGCGGCTGATAGCGCCGGACTTGGTGCGCTGAACATTGGTCTTGCGTGGACGGCCTTTTGCCATGGGTGGTGTCTCTTTGTCTGGGATGGAGGGTTAGTGGTTGATGCGGGATAGCTGCGCGGCGAGCTTCTCGTAGCTGCCAGCAAGGCGATCGTTGGCAGCGGCCAATTCGCCGAGGCCATCGCTCTGTTCGCGTCCGTGATGGTGACCGACCGAGTAGGCGCAGAAGACCAGTGATGCGCACAATGCGATAAAGGGCAGAAACTTGCTCACGCTTCCCTCTCCTCTGGCTGGGCTGTGGTGGAATAATCCCTGAAGGTCACGATCAACTCGGTGTCCGTGCCGCTCATCAAGTTGGCTATGAACAGGGCTGCAGTTTCTTCCTTCGCCTTAGCGGCTGCTTTGCTGGCGGCGAGGTCTGTGGCCCACGCAAACGCAACAATGGCAATGACCACGCCCGCCAGTCCGAAGCCTGCGCCTGCCGCCATCATCATCAAGCCACCGAATAGACACACGGCCACCGGATAGAACCCGCGCAAGCCGTCGATCAGCCATGCGCCTGCTTTTTTCATGAAGCCTGTCATTCGCCCTGCCCTTGTCTGTTGGATTGTTGGTTTCACTGCCGAGCCTGCTTCTGATCGAGTGCACTGCGGCCAATAGGTGGATCGCCAAAGAACATCGCTGTTCGGCTGGCATACTTCGCTGGCGGCAGGCGAAATGCGTTTGCATCCTGAGCAATGACCTCGACTGCCTTGCGCCCAGCGTTGGTTGCGGTTTTGAATTTCAGCCCCAGCCTGGGCATCAGCGAGCGCAGCGACTCTACTGGCCTGCCGAGCAATTCGCTGCTTTCCTTGCAGGTCATGCCCTTGTCGCAGCATTCACGGATCAGGTTGATTTCATCTGTGGTGAAGAGCTTGCGGCTCACGATGCTGCCCTCGCTTGTTCGATTTCTTCGATGCGGAATGTTGATGTGCCGGACTTGCCGACGATGACCGGGCGCCCGCGCATCTTCTCGACCGCAACGAAGTCCGGATGGTCAGGCTTGAGAACGATCAGGCCATTGGCTGCCGGCGGCACCGGGTCTGATTTCAGGCTGATGTGAAGAGCGTCGACCCAAGCGCCGGTGCGGATCCACTTGCCCATGCCGGGACGAAACTGGAGTTGGGCATCGGGATCGATCTTGCGGGCCTCGGCATCCTCGATGTGCCACTGGGCAAACCGCTTGGCGGCGATCAGGCACCGGCGCGCCTCATCGTCGCTCAGACGGGCGAATTCACGCCTCGCCTCGGTCCGGTTCGCACCCGGGCGCTGTGGGAATTCATCCCAAACTTCATCAAACGACACGCGCTCGGCATCCGAGCGAAGCGAAGGATGGTCGTTGGAAGAAAGGTCGTTATGTTGTGACGTAGCTTCGTCACAGGGGTTGTGATCTTCAGGTGTCACAGCCCCTTGTGAGATTTGCGTCACAGGGGGGGCTATATCTGGTGTCGGGTCAGGACGATCCATCAACACGCGGTACTGGCTGATGGTGCGTCCGTTGGCCTTCGTGCGCTGCTCGCGCTTGCTGACGTAGCCCATTTCGCAGAGGTCACGGATGGCGCGATTGACCGTCTCGCGCGTCTTGCCAATAGCCTCGCCAAGCTTCTTCTGGTTGACCTCGCACCAGCCGCGATTGTTAGTGTGGCTGCCCAGCTTCAACAGGACGCGCATGTGCACATCCTTGAAGCGCGGATCATCTAGGCAGTCGGCCGGAACAATGCTGTAGCGAGGCCCGCTCATGCCGTGCGCCTCCGCAGATACTTATTGCCTGCCATCCGCGCCTCATGCGCCTTAACCGAATACGGGACCACAGAATGCTCACGGTGGCCCATGATCCGACCTATCTCTGGGTGAGACAGCTTGGTTTCCTTGAAGATGCGATAGATGGCCTCCTGCCGGGCATGCCCCAGCGTTCGGCCACGCCTGCTGCTCTTGAGGTCCTCTGGCGTAAAACCGTGCTTTTCGCAGACCTGATCGATGATCTCTTCGGCCATGGGCAACGAAGTGGATCGGAACGCCGGGGAAGGCTCAATCGACATGACATCGCGCTTGCTGGTGTTGGTGATAGAACCACGGCTGCGCGGATCGGTCGTGGGGGCAATGTCAGCCAACCGGTAATAGCAACCAGACTTGCGCAGCGAGTGCAGCACGGTCGTATGATCCCGATGCACCGCCTTGCCGATCATTGGAAGACTATGCTGGGTATGCTCGAATATGAGCTTGATCAGCTTGTCTCTGGCTTCGACGACATGGCGCAGCTTGGCAGGGCCGAGTAATGCCCCCTCTGGCACCCCAGTTTGAAGTGCCACCACAGAGGTCAGAAACCGACAACTGGCCATCGTGAGCATGTTGAGCGGGGCATAATGCTCTGACGCACCCTGCTCGGGCTTCTCGACCTCAGGGATGGCTTCAGGAACATTGTCCGGCTCAGGCAGGGTGATGACCCGCTTCGGCGACTGCCGCCCCATCAGGCGAGCCCGAGCAGCCCGGCCAGCCGCAATCATCTGATCGCGCGACTGAACAGGCACACTGACATAGCTCGGCATGTCGTGACGCTTCTGCTGGGCCTTCATGAGGTTGATGTAGGAGACGGTCATTGCGCGACCTCGAACAGTTCACTCTGCCGGGCGTCTTTGCGATCAAGCATCCGCAGGACGGTTTCGCCCTTGTGCAGCTTGTCCCACACGAACCAGGCATTGAGCATGGGTGGGGAGCCTTGACCGGTGAAGTCGATCTTCCAGCGCATGAGGTAGACGCGGGCTGGCGGATGGGCGGCATAGAATGGGCCAAGACCACCAGCACCGGGCCATCCCCAGTTCATCAGCAGCGCCATGTATTCGACATCGAGATTGTCGAGGGCATGCTTCAGCCAGCGTGCCTTGCCATTACCCCAGCCACATTCTGAGAACGGTGGGTTGGTGACAATCGCCGGGCGTGGCGGAATATCGAATGAATAGAAGTCGGCGATGTCAGCGCCAGCACCACGGTCGACAAGATCGGATGCCCAGACTTCCAAGCCGAGGGCCTGCATCTCGCGGACCATGGCGCCGTCGCCGGCAGCCGGCTCCCATACCCCTGCAAAGTCGAGCAGCCGCGGCAACTCTGCGTGAAGCAAAGCGCGGGTCGGCTCCGGGGGAGTCGGATAGAAATCATCCTTCTCACGCTCGAGCGCGTCGACCTTCGACCACTCGCCATCGAGTAGCTGTGGGACGGGCTTCGACTTCTTGCCGGTGGCGCGGAAAAGGCCGCGCGCCGAAGCAGCGGTCATTCCCCACCACCCAGCCGCTCGACCATGGCAATGGCTCGACGATCTTCCAGTGATTGACGGGCACGCTCGGCTATATCTGCCGGACGAGATGATGCAGCCTTCCGCACGAGCTTTTCACGCTGAGAATGCCGCGTGACACCCTTCGCCCGGAGGCCGGCGCGCAATGATGCTGCTACCTCTTCCTCTTTGCGGATCTGCTGCCGAGTTTTGGGCATTGAACGAAGCATCGATCAGAACTCCAATTCGATCGCCGGCGGAGGAGGCTTAGGACGCCCCTGCCCCTTCGGCTTGTTTCCTAGGTGGAATTGTCCGCAGTGCGGGCAGTGGTAAATGTCGAGGTATCGAGGCTTCGCCTGCTTGGCCTTCAAAAAGCTCGGATAGGGATGCTTCCCGTCACACTGGCTGAGCTTGCTGAAAACCGTGCTGCTCACTCCTCATCCTCCTGAATGAGCCTCGCTGCCACGCGCAGCGCTTGAGCTTTGGCGAGAGTGCGGCCGCACTGCTCCGCCTGCCGCTCTGCCTTCCGCAGCCAACGCTTCGCAAGCCAACGCCTCGACCAGGAAGGCAACCTGTGCCTCCAGTTCAGCAAGGCGCTCCGCCAAGGCCCGATCTGCTTGCTCGTGGGCATCGGCCTCCTCCTTTCGCCCGATCAGGGCTGTGATTTTGGCTTTCTCATCGGCACGCAGACGGGCTGTCTGTTCGGCCTCGTAAATGGATTTGACCCGGCGTTCGGACAGGCCCAGCAGCGATGCCAGGCGCGCTTTGCGCCACTTGTGGTTCATCGTCGGCCACTTCCGGCCCGCGAACTCACGTAGGTCATCGGCAAGAACTGCGGTCACTTCACGCGGCTCCGATTTGTCCCAAATACCCAATTATTTGTCCTCGCTTGCTGGCATTTCTTGAACCAGAGCACGAAGACGAAGTTGAAAGGGCACGACGAAGATGGATGAGCGCAGCAGCGATGAGCTTCACTGGCAGCTGATGCGCGAGAGCATGAAACGGAAGGCCGTTGGCGCGGCCGCCGCTTCGAATGAGTTGGCGAGTGCCCCCGTATGCGGGGAGGAGGATCGCAATAGGCGACACTCGCCCTCGGGCGCGGGAGAACGCCCGATGAGAAAGCCAAGGCTGCGCATCTTGCGCGCGCGACCGTTCCTGGCTGTGATTGATTGCGGGAGAGGGTGACATCACCACACCCCCACGATGCGCATTACGAGCGCGCAGGACGCCAGCAAGCCCAAAGAGCCAACCAATGACCAAAGAGCCGGGGCGAAATCGAATGCACCTATGCGACGCTGTTTCATCACACTGGCTCCAGGAAGATTTCAAACGCCCGATAGATGTCGTCCTTGCGGGCTGGGTTCTGCCGGGTCAGGTTCGCCGCGATCAGCTTCTTCTGGTGATCGTCGAGCGTGCGCCCTTCCACATTCCAGCGGATCGCATCGATCAGGGGATCACTGCCGGAATACTGGACAACCGGATAAGCCATGGGCTGGCCGTCGAGCTCGACCATGTTGCGCGCGGTCATGAACCGGGCCCATCCATCGAGAATGACCTTGCCCTGTTTGACGATTGGCTGGGCCGTGCCCTTTTCCAGATCGTGCTGAATGGCCTTGGGGTCTTGCCCCATGTTGCCGAAGGCCATCGACACGCTGCCGCGCTCTACGCCTTCAGGGGGATGGGTTTCAAAGGTGACTTCGCCGGGAGCGGCATATTTCGGCTGCGCTTCACCAGAGGACGGCGCAGCAGCGTCCCGGCCTGTGCCAGCGGCTTCCTGGCTCTGGCTACCACCCTCGCGGGCAGGTTCGGAATGGGGTGCGACCTGACCTTGAGGGAGCTTGGGGGAAACGGTCAGGTCGCTGGCAGGATGGGGGGCAACCTGCTGTTCGGTGATTGGTTCGGAAATGCTCTCGATGCGATCAGCGGCAAGCGGGGCGGATCGACCGCCAACGCCGCGCTGAAAGCGTTCGGTTACGGCGGCGTCGTGCGCCTGCTGCATTCCGAGAGCATCCATATAGAGCTCAAGCAGCGCTTCCTGCTCCATGCGCTCATTGGCATCCTGCTTACGGATGGTCACGATTTTGCGCAGGATTTTGGTATCGAAGCCGTTACCCTTGGCTTCGGCATAGATTTCCTTGATGTCGGCAGCAATCGCCGCCTTTTCCTCTTCCATCCGCTCAATGCGTTCGATGAAAGCGCGGAGCTGATCTTGTGCGACGGAATCTTCTACGGCCATGGCTCAAGCCTCCCCTTTGGTGATGGCATCGCGGATGCTGGTGATGATTGGAATGTGGTGGGGGCCGAACTGGCGAGCCCGCTCGACTTCATCGTCGCAGGCCTTCTTGCAGCGCTCCCGCTCCGCAATAAGCGCACGGCACACCACCTCTCGAAAGCTTACCGGCATAGCGGCAAGGTCGAGTGTGCTTGACGCTTCCCACAAAGCCTCAGGAATGTCCTTAGGTCGTTCGGCCATGGCTATGCGTTCTCCTGGGAGGGGGAATCCGTGATCCGAAGGCCTTGCGCCTCGCAAAGCGCATCAAAGTTTTCTGGCGTTAGCTTCGGCAGAAAGTCTTCGGCTTTGAGCTTGATGCGACGGGCCTTTGCGGCCTCCATCAATTTGGGGATGTGCCAATGAGGCACAGCACCACCTGTCCCTCCCCGCTCCTTCTCGTAGCGCCAACGGCGCACTTGCCCCGAAGTGGCTTCAACGATTGTCGCAACCACATCAGGCCCGCCAAATTTCTTGATGATCGAAGTCGCTGGTTCACAGGTCATAGGCACAACTATGCGCTTTTCGCACAGTTGGTCAAGATATTTCTAAGCGATAATCGCACAGGACTAAGTTTGGGGGCTGTGCGAAAAATCCATATGACCGAAGATCCCCTGCTCCATTGGGCAATTGAGAACCTGAAGAAGCCTGGCCGCTCGCAAAGTGAGCTGGCGCGTCGGCTTGGTGTGCACCCCTCGGCTATCAACAAACTGGTCAACGGCAAGCGGGGACTGAAGACGCACGAAATCCCAATTGCCGCTGAGTATTTCGGTGAGAGCCCGCCATCCTCAGAGATCCGCCCCGTTCTACAGGGCCAGCTTCAGCCCGTGATCGTGAACGGTACGCTGGCCGCAGGAGTATTCCGCGAGTTCGATGATTTCGACCAATCTGCGCCCGAGCGAGTTTGGGAGGCGCCAGATGAGGTTTTTCCGCACGCCCGTCGCATGGCATGGGATGTCGAAGGCATTTCCATGAATGAGTTGAAACCCCGACCTATCATGCCGGGGGATCGCTTGATCTGCGTGGCCTTTGAGGATGTGGCCGACCAGGTGCGCGTGAAAGATGGCCTAGTCGTTGTGGTCGAGCGCACGCGAGATGGCGGCCACACCCGCGAATGGTCGGTGAAACAGGTCGAGCTTTATGAGGATCGTATCGAGTTTCACCCGAGATCCTCGGACAAGTCCATCAAGCCAATCGTGGTGCAGAGAAACGCGCAGGCAGACGACGGCGTGAGCGTAGAGATTATTGCGCTTGTCCGATCCGTTAGAAACGACCTTCCACTGTGATCCGCAGAACCAAAGGCCCCGCTCCCCGCAACCTCAAAGACCCACGAGAACAAGCGTGCCGCGATATATGCAAGGCATACAAAATTCCCGCTGATGCCATGATCGAAGGCAGACCCATGTGGTCGCGGTTCCTGAATCAAGTGGAGGCGACGATGATCGATGAAGAAGCCATTAAGTTCTAAGCGATCCCAGGGGAAAGAATGACCGAAGAACATGATCCCCTGCCAATGGTAGCCGCAGTCACGCTATCGAGCTCTGCGATCCTCGCAGCCCTGGTGCAGTCGCTGCACGACAAGGGCATCCTATCAGGCGAAGAGACAGTGGAGGTCTACGAGCAGGCACTGCTGTTGCTGGAGATGCAGCAGGCGACCGCCGACACAGTGCCCGGCTATGGTGAGGTGATGGATATGGCGCGGGAACTGATAGAGCAGCATCTGAGGCCGGGCGGTCAGTGAGGACACTGGCTGGAGCGGCAGTCAAACAATTTCGACGCCCAGATAAAAAATCTAGACTCAGTAAGTAATAAGGGCTTCATTGACCTCCAGAGGGTTGGGGGATTCTCAATGAAGCCGATTGCTTTGTCTGCGATACTTGCGCTGACGCTTGTCGCATGCGCTACGCCGCCGAAAGATTTCTACGAAGACCCAAGCAAGCCAAAGGACACTGCCCTTTGTCGCGCATTGCTTGAAACCACCGATGCAACATTCCAGCGCGATGCTGCTGCTGAGCTGGTGAAGCGCGGCCTGACCCTAGAAGAATGCCAGAACAAAGTAGCCATAGAAACCGCGGCGATTGTCGGCATTGCTGCTGTTGCTACTGGCGTTGCGGTTGCCGCCGCATGCTCCAATGGATGTGCCGGCGGCGGCTATACCCCTCCAAATGATGACGTTGACTGCTATGGGGGAAGCGGCGATGGCCCTCGCTGGCAATACGGTCGCGTCTGGGTCGGCAGTTACGATCCCTATCGCCTCGATGCGGACGGCGACGGCTGGGGCTGCGAAGCAAGCGACAAGCTATATGGTGCTTGAGGGTATTGGGCGGGTGGAGGAAAGGTTCGGCCAGGATGCAACGAAGTTTACCAATCGTTAACTTGCCTGGCAGTAGGTGTTGACATATATGTCCACTCGTGACGCCATAGCTGCGGCGCTTGAAAAGCGAGAAATTGCACTCTTGCCTCACAAGCTGCCCGGAGTGCCGGCGTTACGTCATGTGTTTGTGACAGGAGAAGTATGGGACTTCGTTACTGCGGGCGTGCCAAAGGAGTTGGCGCACAAGGCAGCAGAAGGCCGCCGCATGCTAGACGCCTTCACGGCGGGGAACAGGATGGTGGTTTCACTCAACCCTCATAATCACCCGGCAGATTGTCAAATCACACGGAACTCGCCGGAAGAAGACGGGGTTTGGGAATTCCGTATCCGAGATCCCAAGCCACAAGTTCGAATTTTTGGCTGTTTTGCTGAACGCGACGTTTTTGTCGCGCTCAGCGTTATGTCACGAGACAACCTAAAGGGACGGCTCGCCTACCCCTTGGCCGTGGCAGATAATTCTTCAATTTGGGGCGGCCTTTTTCCGGGCTGCGAACCAGTGTTAGGAGCGGACATAAATGCGTACCTTTCAGGAAGCTTCGAAGCTGTCTGAACCGCACGGCGATGAGGAGATTGATCGTTTCAATCTTTCTTACATGGCCGGTCTTGCGCGCGACCGCATCCATCAGATGATCCTTGGGGCCTTCATCGAGAGCGGCCTTACCAAGTCTCAGCTTGCCAAGCGCCTCGGAATGGACCGGTCCCGCCTGTCTCGTATCATCAATACGTCCAGCAACATTACTGTTGAAACGCTGGGCGAAGTGATGTTCGCCATCGATGGAAGTTGTCCCAAGGTTGAGCGCCACTGGCCGATGCGGGAAAGACAGCTCAACATGGTTGAGCCCATTTGGCTAACTGGTTGCCTAGAGAGCATACATATCAAGACGGCGCCCAAATTCACATTTGTGGTGAACAGCGGCGGAGGGACGCAAAACGTTACGTCTACTCGTGCGTCGACCGTGCCGGTAAGCGTGGCTCCTGTGCAAGTGGCGCGCGAGTATGCCTAGTCCATACGGAATAACGCTGTTTTGCGACGACGTCCGGCAAGAAGTAGGCGGCAAACTTAGCTACATGGGAATTTATGGCCCCGAGATGCTGCTTTTCGGGCCAAAGCCGGCGACCCTGCCAAAACTATGCATCGCTGCACACCTACATGTCCCTGCATCAATGGCGCGCGGGCCAGTCGAGATTGCCCTCTTCCAGCACGTTGGTGAAACAACGTCCGAACTGGTGCGCGTCGCCGGCGATTTAGAAGTGGTCGATTTGCCGCCTGCCGATGGAGACCGCTTGGTGGCGGCGAACTTTCATTTGAACGCCTCACCATTCCAGATCACAGACGACTGTCTTCTCCAGGTGCGTGGGTTCGTTGCTGGCAACGAGATCAAGCTCGGCGGCCTGTACATCAAATTCCAGCCAGGTGAATGGCCGGGAGACGAGCCGACAGCCACAGAAGGATCAACCCAGCAACCTGACCAGGCACTTTGATCCATTCACGCGAAAGCCCCGGCCCACCACCGCGGCTTTTTCTTTGCCTGATACAATTTGATGCACGAAAGCCGTCTTGAATATCCTGAACCTCACGGACTTGGTCAGCATCTAACTTAACAGCTCAGTTCGCCCTGCAATGTTTGTTCGAGTGAAAGGAGCGAATTATGAAATTCTTCCGTCTATCGGTAATTATCGCGCTGACAATGAGCCCATGTTCGCATGCCATTGCACATGAAGATTACAAGCATTGCGAACTCGAGGGCCTCTCGACAGACCATGGCGGCACAGCATCAAACGGACAAACATGTGATGACGGCAAATGGCGAGGTGAGGCGCTGCCTCCGGGCGGCATCCCCTTGGGGTTCGGTAACAACCCATGTGACGATCCAAAATTTCAGTGCGATGAAAAATAGTCGGGCGCAATGAGCCTTCATTGCGAAGCCCATTTCGGATGGGATTCGGTTGCCCCTTACAGAAAACGCCTCCAGATGGGTAAATCGGCATCTGGAGGCATTTTCATGCTGGCAGGTTGGGAGAAGCGTCATCACATCAACGTCGGCGCCATACAATCTACGGCTTCGATCTTGCTGGATCCGCCTACCCCATATCCGGCACTTCACCATGCGTTGCCAAGATCACCGGATCATCGAAATCTCCGGTGTCAGCATCGCCAGTGCGCGAGAACGCGATGACTGAGTGCCTGCGACCAGCTGCCGCTTCTGCCATGCGCAGGCATTGGCGCTCGTCGGCGGCCACCTTTGGCTCATCCGGCACGATCCGCTTCCCCATCTTCCGATAGGCCTGCACCACATAGTGGGTGACCCGGCTGTTGTTATCTACTCGTGCGACTTGCATCAGTGGCTCCTGGTCTTGTCTGGATCGAATGAGCGCAAAGCCTGCTGGATCTGCGGAATTGACTGCGGGTTGAGACTGCACATGATGATGTCGTCGTCGCGCGCAGTTTCGCCCGGCGCGGCCGCGCGGTTCATGATGGGCAGCACCGTGAATTCCTCGTCGTCGGCAAACGGCCCATAAGGCTCTATGCGAAAGCGGTAATCAGGAAACTGATCACCGAGATATTCGAGAAGCCTCGGCTCTGCCCACTCGACAGCCCTGCCAAGCATCGCGGGCGCAACCACGATGAATTCGCTCACTTCATGCTGGCTCATCTTCGCGCTCCATAGTCACCCCCACGAGCTCGCCTATCAGGCTTTCGCAGTGACGGCAGACGAACGGAATGGGGTTGTGTTCCATCGCCTCGATAAACGCCTCCACCGTTGCCGGCGCATTCTCTACTGGAGGCACAGCCACTCGCCGGGCGCTCGGTCGCTGGCAATTCGCGCAATGGCAATGGACGATGAAAATCCGCGATCCTTGCGTACCTTCGAACATCTCATTTGTTCCTTGTTTGTTCTCCTTATCATTCAAACCAAAGAACCGACCGCGAGTCGATAGCGATTCGTAAACGGGCCTTAACAAAATCGCATCTGTGCATTTTTCGCACACTTGATGCTTGACGCATCTGTGCGATTATCGCATAGTCTAGCTATACCGAGGACGAAGAAGCCCTGCCCCAAACGAGGCAGCAGCGCTGATCTCCTCAAGGATGGAGAGACAGATGCACAGCGCTATTCAATCCGCACTGGACAAGATCGAAGCCGACAGCCGCGCTTGGGTCGCCATGCGCGATAAGGTTCAGTCGGACCCGCGCTACATCGCACTCACCGCCTATTCCAAGAGCCTTGAGCAGCCGATCAATCGCAATGGCTGGGAAGGTCATGGCCAGATGGTCGATCAGCTCACGTCCTCTCGCCACTGGCGGGCAAAGCGGGCCGCTGAACTGGCCACTGTCCGCGAAGGTCAGATCAAGGGCCTCCCCGGCTATTCCAAGGCATGGCTGCGCCGAGCCGCTGAGCACCGCAAGACCGAGCATATGTATCGGTCCACCGAGCGCCGCCCTGTGTCGCTTGAGGTCGCTACGGACGCCTTCTGCGCAATGCTCTCGGCTCCTTATGCAGTGGCAGCGGAGTAGAACCGATGGCAACCGTCAAAGAAAACCTGATCGCCGCAAGGGCGCTGATCGATACGCCGGAGAAGTGGGGCAAGGGGCCGGACCGGGATTGCTTCTGCGCCGTCGATGCGCTGACTGATGTGGCGTATGAAACGGACTTCGATGATGCAGATCATCATCTGTTGGGTCGATTTTTGCCGGTCGATTACGCACCGGACCCCAGTGACTGGAACTGTCCCGTTGCGCAGTTCAACGACGACCCTGCCACTACCCACGCCGACATCATGGCCCTGTTTGATCGCGCTATAGCGGCACAGGACGCGCCATGAACCCCACCCCCCACGACATAGCGCAGCTGGCTTGGACCCGTCACGAAGACCCTCTCCTTGCCCTGCGCATCGCAACCGCCTCTGGCCAGCAATCAGACGCTGAGAAGGCAGGAAAACCCCAAACACTCGCCCAGGTGGGCAGGAGATAGATGATGGAAAACATCGCCCCCTACGCCATCCGCCGCCAGATAGCAGACGCTCTAGGGCTGCTGCTTCTGATGGCTCTGATCTCACCACCCATTTTCATTCTGGCCGAATGGGCCAGGTACGGAGGCTGATATGTCCGCTACCGCACTTTCCACGACTGGCAATGACCGGATCAAGCCGGGTGGCAACATGTCCCCGTTCGACCTGATCGCTGGCGAAATCGAAAGCCTCTACGACGAGGCCAAGAATTGGGCTGATGGCACTGACATTGAAAACGATGATCAGGATGCCGCGCTCGATACGCTGGACAAGGCTTTGCTCAAGGCTGGTCAGGAAGCTGACGCACTGCGCTCCGCTGAGAAGGAGCCGCTGGACGAGCAGATCAAGGCCATTCAGGCCAAGTTCCACCCGCTGATTGGCGACACTAAGGCGGGCAAGGGCAAAGTGCCTCTAGCCCGCGCCGCCCTTGCGCCGATCCGAACCCGGTATAAGGCCAAGAAAGCCGCCGAAGCCGCCGCCATTGCCGAAGCTGCCCGCAAAGCGGCCGAGGCCGAGCGCGCCGCCGCACAGGAGGCCATGCGGGCGTCCTCTGGCAACCTTGAGGCCCGTGAGCAGGCAGAGCAGCAGGTTGCCGCCGCAGAGGCCGCTGAGAAGATCGCAAAGAAGGCTACCAAGGCCGCGACGGTCGGAACAGGCCTGCGCACCAAGTGGGTTGCCGAGATGGTCGATCAGCGAACCGCCGTCGCCACCATGTGGAAGCGCGACCCGCAAGCCTTTGTCGATCTAGCCCAGACCCTCGCGCAGCAGGCCGCGCATTCAGGTGTCCGACAGATCGAAGGTTTCAACATCACCGAGCAGAAGGTCGCAATCTGATGAAAGCCAAGACCATCAAAAAGGTTATCCGCGCCAAGGTCGATCAATGGCTCACCTCGATTGAGGACGAGGCAGTGCGCGAGATGGCCGCCAAGAACACCATCGTCACCGGTGGCGCTATCGCTTCCATGCTCCTGCGCGAGCCGGTCAACGACTTCGACATCTATTTCCGAGACCACGCCACCACCAAGGCCGTTGCCGAATACTATGTGAAGCGGTTCGAGACGAAGAGCGCCAAGGGCATCCCTTGCAAGATCTACGTGGATGACACCGAAGGCCGCATCAAGGTCGTGATCAAGTCCGCAGGCATCGCCAGCGAGGATGGCGCCGAAGCCCCGTATGAGTATTTCGAGAGCCGCGCCGCCGACGAGGCAGACGGCTATGTCGGTGAAGTCATGGGAGACGCTGGCGAGATCGAGGACGCCTATCAGGGAACCGAGGCTCTTGCCCTCGAAGCCGAGGATGACGGCAAGCCGCAATACCGGCCTGTGTTCATGTCATCGAACGCTATCACCCTGAGCCATCGCGTCCAGATCGTGCTGCGCTTCTATGGCGAGCCCGACGTCATCCACGAAAACTACGATTTCATCCACTGCACCAATTACTGGACAAGCTGGGGCAATGAACTGGTGCTGCGACAGCCCGCGCTTGAAGCACTGCTGTCCAAGGAGCTGCGCTACGTCGGGAGCAAATATCCGGTCTGCTCGATCATTCGTCTCCGCAAGTTCATTGCGCGAGGGTGGACGGTCAATGCAGGCCAAATCCTCAAGATGGTCATGCAGGTTTCCGAACTGGACCTGACCGACCCTAAGGTTCTTGAGGACCAACTTACCGGCGTCGATAGCGCCTACTTCCTCCAACTCATGACCAAGCTGCGCGAAAACGACCCCGAAAAAGTCAACTCCGCATATCTGGTCGAAATCATCGACAGGATGTTCTGACATGGGCGCTGTTCAGAAAGTGGAAGCGGTCGAGGCTCGTGTCCCGACCATCATCACACCCGCCGAGATGATCCAACAGGCTATCCAGCAGGGAAGCGGCGTCGAAGTCATGGAACGGCTTCTTGCCCTCCAAGAGCGCCACCACGCATTCGAGGCTCGCAAGGCTTTTGACGATGCAATGGCCGATCTGCGGTCGAACTTGCCCAAGATCACGAAAAGCCGCGAGGTGGATTTCACCACCACAAAGGGCCGCACGAACTACAAGTTCGAGGACTTGGCTGAAATCACCGAGGCGCTAGCAGAGCCGATGTCATCGGTTGGCCTGTCTTTTCGCTGGTACACGGACAATGTGCAGGGCGGCGTCAAGGTGACTTGCCGCATCACTCACCGAGCTGGCCACTTCGAGGAAACGAGCTTGGTCGGGCCAATCGATGGCTCAGGAAACAAGAACCCAATCCAGGCCATCGGTAGCGCCGTCACCTATTTGCAGCGCTACACCCTGAAGGCCGCTGTCGGCATTGCTGCTGCGCATGACGACGACGCGCAAGAGGTTGGTCGGAAGGCTGATCCGGCGCCGCGCCATCAGGAGCAGCAGCCTGCCTCAAAGGCAGCCAGTCGAGAGACATACGACCGCTTGTCCAAGGCCAATCGCGAGATTGCCGACATGGACGCCTTCAATCGCTTTTGGCGAGCCCGGAACGTCAATGAGGCGTTCGACAGCCTGCCGAAAGACTGGCGCCAGTCGCTGGTCAATGAGCGGTCAGACAAAGCGGCTGAATTGGAAGAACGCGCCGCCATGCAGGACGATGACGGCTTCCCGTTCAATGACGGCCCTCCGGCGGACTATGTGCCGCCCGATTTCGATCATGTGCCGCAGCAGGCGGCTGAATAACCAGTTCCCACCTCCAAAGGGGCCTGCGGGCCAATGGCTAAACCAGTAACCCGCAGGATTTTTCTGATGACCATAGAAGCCCAAGCCTCTCTGATCACCGATGCGCAGACGATCTTGCGTCAGGCCCGCGATGAACGGGACAGCGACAAGCTCCGCAAAGGCAATGAGCTGATGCTCTCAGCAGCGTTCATGCGCTTGCCGTTGGATGCACAGGCAGATTGCCGGGCGCTCTATCGTGATGCGTTTGTGGCTTGCAGTGGGGCCCTTGTCCCATGAGCCGCGCAACCGTCATCATCAATAGCAGAGCCGACCGCGAGAAGGTCCAGCGTTGGGCGCAAGGTGTCCCGCTCGGCACTCGCGTCGAGTTCAAAGAGGTCAAGCGCTCCCTCCCCCAAAACGACCGCATGTGGGCCATGCTCACCGATGTGTCGCAGCAGGCAATGCTCGGTGGGAAGAAGTTCACGCCTGACCAGTGGAAGGTGATCTTCCTTCACGCGCTGGGGCAGGAAATCACGCTGCTGCCCAGCCTCGACGGCCACGGCTTTGTGCCTTGGGGCCAGTCATCATCTGACCTGTCGAAGGACGAGATGACGGGGCTTATCGAGCTGATCTTTAAATTCGGTGCTGAACACGGCGTCCAGTTCCAGGATGAAAGGACGGCAGCATGACTGATTGCAATGAGCAGATCCAGTTCAAGCCTGAGTGGGCGGGTCTGTATCTCCCAGCGCCTTCCGACCGACCTGAACAGAGAAAGGCAGCGTAATGAAGAACAAGCTTTCCGATTTGAACGACCACCTGTTTGCCCAGCTTGAGCGCCTGTCTGACGAAGACCTGACGCCGGAGCAGATCGAGGTCGAATCCAAGCGCGGCGAAGCCCTGGTCAACGTTGCTGACCAGATCATCCGCAATGCCGAGCTGACCTTCAAGGCATCGACCTTCGTTGCCCAGCATGGTGACCGCTTCCGGCCCGCGCTTTCCGGTCTGATCGGGAAATCCGTGACGGTGGAGTCGGGCGAATGAGGGGCCAACGCATAAGTTACAGCGCCGCCGAGATCGCATGGCTGGAAGACAACCGCATGATGGTCATCAGCGACTATCATGCGGCCTTCCAAGAGCGGTTCAATCGGCCCGAGATCTCAGCATTGAACCTGCATGGCCTTCGCAAGCGGAAGGGCTGGAAGACCGGTCGGGAGGGCGACCGCTACAAAGGGCGCCACCGCAAGTTTAGCCCTGAAGAGATGGCTTGGCTCAAAAAGAACAGCCTGCTGCCGATCAGCGATTACCACCGCGAGTTCGTCGCGGCCTTCCCGCGTGAAGATGTTCGCCCTCAGAACCTCCACGCGCTGCGCAAGCGCATGGGATGGAAGACCGGCAGGACCGGTCAGTTCAGCAAGGGGCAGGTGCCGATGAATAAGGGAGTGCCCTGCCCGCCCGGCACTGGCGGGCGGCATCCGAACGCCCGCAAGACCCAGTTTAAGAAGGGCAACGTCTCGCACACCTATCGCGGGCCTGGTCACGAGCGCATCGACAGCAAAGACGGCTATGTCGTGATGATAGTTGATGAAGTGAACCCTTGGACAGGCGCGAAGACCAGGCCAGTGCACAAGCATGTCTATCTCTGGGAGCAGGCAAACGGCCCGGTGCCCGAGGGCCATTGCCTCAAGTGCCTGGACGGCGACAAGACCAACACTGACCCTTCCAACTGGGAGCTCATTTCGCGCGGCCTGCTGCCTCGTCTGAACGGCGGAAAGGCCAGCCGCACGATGGCCTATGACAGCGCCCCAGCAGAGTTGAAGCCTGCCATTCTCGCCATCGCCAAGATCGATCACACGATCAAGCAGAAGCGGAAGTCAGCAGCATGAGAAAGCTCACCAACCAAGAGCGCCAGCTATTGCAGCTCATATCGAACGCAGGCGGAAGCATCTGCCCTGGCGTCGATGTATCGATCCCGCGTGAGGGGCATCGCTCTCTTCGCCGGATGGAGCGGGCCGGGCTGCTCCGCGTCGAGGAAACCGATTATGGGCCGCGCTTTCATCTGACCTCCCTCGGAAGGCAGGAGGCAGAACATGGCTAGATGCCGCTGGGTTCGCGCTGCTGATGTACCGGGCGGGAAGTTCTGGCTGCCGGAATGCTGGGGCGGTCTGTACGGACCCGATGGCTGCTACTGCCTGCCGGAGCCGCGCGCGACGAAGGATGAGCTCGTCAACCGGATCGCTGCCTTAGAAAAGCGTGTAGAAACGCTTGAGGCGCACCATGGCTAGATCTGTCCCCGAATGGATTGGCCGAACCGACGACGCCAAGGTGCCGCCGCGCGTCCGGCTTCGCATCTTCGAGCGCGAGGGCGGCAAGTGCCATTTGTCCGGTCGAAAGATCATGCCCGGCGATCCATGGGACTTGGATCACAAGGTTGCCCTGATCAACGGCGGCGAACATCGGGAAAGCAACCTGTTTCCCGCACTGCGCGACAAGCACCGCGAGAAGACGAAACAGGACGTTGCACAGAAGGCCATAAGCGCCCGCGTCAGGTCAAAGCACCTTGGCATCAGGCCAGAGCCGACATTGCGCTCTGCTGGCTTCCCCTCCCGTCCGAAACAGCGTTCCGCCACCAGACCCATCGAGAAATGGAGCCTTCTGTCATGACCGCACCACTGGACGAAAAGGGCATGGAAGCCGCCCGCGCATCTTTCGTGATGGAGAACAGCCTTAAGCGCGCCATCAGCGCCTACCTCGCAGCCTCTCCTTCTCCCTCGGAGATGACGCCGGAGGAAATTCGCCTCGAAAACCTGAAGCAAATGGCCGGGTATGCTGGCCCTATTGTCTCTTTCGATGTTCAGGAGCCTTACTACCTCGCATCATGCGACAAGTGCGGTTGGTTCGGTTCATCCGAGCTTTGCGGGACCGACAGCTTTGGCGACGACAGCGATGTGTATTGCCCACGGTGCAGCGCGAGCGGCGCGGATTGCGGCAAAGTTGCTGAGAAGATCGAAACGCTCTCCGCCCAAGTCCTTCGCCTTACCGAGGAGAATGAAGCGCTGAGGAAGGAAAGGGACGAGGCAATCACCTTGCTGGATCATCTGATCGGCTGGATTGTGCACGATTGCGGTGCCGAAGCTCCGTTCACTGATGCGCAGGATGCCGCCTACAAGGCCCTCAAGGAGAATGCGCTATGAGCGGGGTGAAGCTGACAAAGGCGCAGGTTCGGGCCCTGACTGCCGCAAAGAAATCCGGCGGGGTTGTGGGGTTCGGCCAACACGCGCGGACTATTCAGATATTGCGCGACCTCGGGCTGCTCACGGCAAACCGGGATAGCTGCGGATATTTCAATATCACCCCCGCCGGTCGTCTTGCTCTATCTCAGGGAGGCGGGGAATGAAGCCTGAGCGCATTCAGCTATCGCGCCGCAAGGGCTGGCGCATGCCAGAGAACACTGTGAAGGTTTGCCGCCCCGGCAAATTCGGCAATCCGTTCACCAAAGAAGCCGCCATCGAAAGCGGTTACGCGAACGAAACAAATTGGCGCGCCTTCGTCGTGGACTGCTTCGAAGACTGGCTAGGGCCACTTCGACCGCACCGTGACTGGTGGCAAGGGCCGGAATCGGAAAAGCGCAAGGCTGAGATACTTGGCGGGCTCCCTGAGCTCCGCGGCAAGAACCTCGCCTGCTGGTGTCCGCTCGATGGCCCATGCCACGCCGATGTCCTACTCAAGCTCGCCAACGGGGAGGAGTAGATGTCAGTTCAACTTGCCTCGCACAGCATCGGACAGAGCGCCCCACCCCTCCGCCAGCCTATAGACCTTCTCGGCTTTGACCGGGTGATCTACGGCGATCTGCTCAAGCAGCGCGATTTCATCAGCCATGATCTGAAGGTCTGCAATTGGCCATTCCCCTGCCCTTGTCATATCGGCGTATCGGTGGAGGGTTTGGCGGCTGAGGATGATGCGCGCGTCGGCTTCGGAAGGGGTCATGGAGGCTATAATGACTAAGCCAGCGGTATTCACGCAAGGCGATATCTCCAAGCTGCTCAAGGGTGCAAAAGCAGCGGGCATGGACGTAAGGCGCGTGGCAATCGACCGATCAGGACGGATTGTTGCGGATTTTGGCCAGCCGGCGGAAGATACCGCCGAGGCGAATGAATGGGACGTAGTGTTCAATGCCCAAGAAAAGCGGACTGCCAAAGGGCGTCACTGAATTTCAGGATCGCCATGGGAAATGGCACCTTCGCTATAGGTCCAAGGGAAAGGCGACCTACTATTTCAAGACCCGGCCCGGGCAGGATGGCTGGCGCGCCGAGCTTGAACAGGCTCAATCTGGCGAGGCTGTTCCGCAGATCAGGACAAGCATGCGGACCAAACCCGGAACCATGTCCGCGCTAATCTCGGTCTATTACGGCACGCCGGAATTTACAGGTTTGGCGCCCAGCTCGCAGAAGACTTACCGGAATATGCTTGAGCGCTTCAGAGAGGCCCACGGCGAAAAGCAGGTTGCCACTCTCACCCGGGCCCATATCAAGGCCATCATCGGCGCCATGTCCGCTACGCCAGCCGCGGCGAATAACCTACTCGACCGTCTGCGTGTGCTGATGAAGCTCGCCATGGACGATGACTGGCGCCCGGACGATCCAACCTATCGGGTAAAGGGCTTCAGGCTGTCCGGTGACGGCTTCCACACATGGACCGAAGATGACATCGCCAAGTTCTGCGAGCATTACCCCATCGGCACCAGCGCGCGGCTAGCCATGGGGCTGATGCTCTACACAGGTCAGCGCCGCTCGGACATGGTCAAAATGGGATGGCAGCACATTGCCGGTGACCGCATACGTGTCCACCAGATCAAGACCGACGCAATGCTGTCGATCCCCATTCACCCCGATCTGGCCACCATACTCTCTCAGGCGGCGAAGACCGATATGCCGATTCTGCTCACGCAATTCGGCAAGCCATTTACCGCCAACGGCTTTGGCAACCGAATGCGCAAGTGGTGCAGCGATGCCGGGCTGAGCGATTGCTCCTCGCACGGGCTCCGGAAAGCAGCGGCGCGCCGCATGGCGGAGGCTGGATGTAGCAACAAGGAAATCATGGCAATTACCGGTCATCAGACCGATAAGGAGGTCACGCGCTACACGAAGGCAGCGGACCAAATTAAGCTGGCTGATAGGGCCATGAAAGCGATCAGCGGTGGTTAGCCAAGTCTGAGAAAAACCTGTTTTGAATCAATTCAAGGTTTTAAGGCAGTTAGCCAATCTAAGTGATTGAAATTTATGATGCGGTGTAGTCCAGTCCCCTCCACCATCCCCGACACAGCGAAATAATCCGGAGCTCCGGGACACGCCCAAGGCGTGTGACGCCGTTTTGCCGAGCAGCGGCATGCGCGGAAGCGAGTTACAATTCCATTGCTTAAGCCAGGGCGCTGAGCAGCAAGCGGCATTCCACCCACATCATTCCAATGCGAGCACCATCCAGACCCGGCGCATGTCACAAAAGTGCTCTTGCCCAAAGCCATCCTCCAGACAACAAAAAAGCCGCCTTGCGGCAGCTTTTTGTTTGTCACTCACTAAGTGACTGGTGCGGTCGAGAAGACTCGAACTTCCACGTCTTGCGACACAGCGACCTCAACGCTGCGCGTCTACCAATTCCGCCACGACCGCACTGTGTGGTAGAGCCTCGATGCGCTAGCGCTTCGAAGCGAGTGGGGATGTAGCAAAGGTCTGCTACAACCTCAAGCGGTTAAATGAGAATTTCTTCCATGCCTGTGGACTTCGAACCGTCCCGCAGGGAAATTGGCTCCAGTGGAGCCAATTTAGGTGAGAAGGCCATGAGACCTATAGTCGAATGGCACGGGCCACAAATGCAGGCACCGATGAATCAATACTTCATCACCACGCGGCGAAAACGCCCCCTCACCCGAGCTTGAACACCTTCTCGGTCACGAACACGCGCAATTGCCCTTCTTCGACATTGACCTCGCCTTTGGCGATCAGCGTGTTGTTCGCATAAATCCGCAGCGGATCATGCTCGGTGGTATCCAGTTCGATCACCGCGCCCCGGCCCATGCGCAAAAGATGATGGATGGGCATGGTGGTTGCGCCCAGTTCCACCGTGATATCGACTTCAATATTGTCCAGTGTGCTCATAGATAAGGGTTTCGAGCGAAATGATCCGCGCCCAATGAGCGGATTCGTTACCGAGGAAAGTCGGCCAGGTCTGGTTATGGAAGTGTTAACAAATATCAACGAGGCGTGCCAAAGCGGCGCAAAACTGCGTCATCAGGATGCCCGCACTGTCGAATGGCGCATTTTCGAGAGCCCGCTGCCCTATGAGGAAGCGCTTGCCATGATGGATGAGCGCGTCGCCGCGATTGCGGCTGGCGAAGCCAATGAGGCTGTCTGGCTGCTCGAACATCCCCCGCTTTATACGGCAGGCACCTCGGCCCGCCCCGAAGACCTGCTCAACCCGCGCTTTCCCGTGTATGACGCCGGGCGCGGCGGGCAATATACCTATCACGGCCCCGGCCAGCGCGTGGCCTATGTCATGCTCGATCTCACCCAGCGCGGCCGCGACATTCGCTGCCTTGTGCAAGGGCTGGAGCAATGGGTCATCGACACGCTTTCCGCGCATAATATCAATGCCGGGCGGCGCGATGGCCGCGTCGGCGTCTGGGTGCCACGCCCGGAAAAGGGACTGGGCAGCGAAGACAAGATCGCCGCCATCGGCGTGCGGGTGCGCAAATGGGTCACCTTCCACGGCATTTCGCTCAATATCGCGCCCGATCTCTCCCATTATAATGGCATCGTGCCCTGCGGCATCACCGATCAGGGAATCACCTCGTTTGAGGATCTTGGGGTGCTGGTGTCGATGGCCGAGGTCGATTCGGTGCTGCGCCGCAGATTCGAGGCCATTTTCGGCCCGACGGCCTCCATACGGCTTTAAGGCGTCGCCCAAGACGCCATTGTCCATGTTTATCGTCATTGCCCGGCTCGTCCGGGCAATCCAGCTGAAGGGCGGCCAACCCTTGGACCACCGGGACAAGCCCGGTGACGACGACAGGGGAAGCCAATCAGGGCAAAATTTCGGCGCCTTTCCCTTAGCCGCCCTTGCCATTACAGCCTGACCCGACCAATTTAGGTACAGAACCGAATTCGAGGGCCAAATGACTTTGGACGATTTGAAGCGCCTCCTAACCCGCCAGACGCTGTTCCGGCTCGATGCCATCCTGTCGCCGCGCCTTGTGCCGATTTTCTACGCGCTGGGCCTCGCGGCAATTCTGCTCTGGGCCATCAGTCACTTCTTCTTCCGCTTCGGCACCGGCTTTGGCGACGGCCTTTGGGGGCTGCTCGAAATCGTGGTCTTCGGGCTCTTGAGCTTTGTCGGCCTGCGCATTGGCTGCGAGGCGCTGCTGGTCTGGTTCAAGAACCACGAAGAGACCGGCGATAGCGTGCAGCGCTCGCGCTATTCGGCCTCGCTGCTCGATGAAGTCCGCGACGCCATCCGCGATCTGGCCGAAGAAGGCCAGGACAGCGATTATGCCGAGGCCGACGAATATATCACCCCGGCGACAGAGCCCCTGCCCTCGGTGCAGCCTGCACCGCCGCCGCCCCCCGCTCCAGCGGCAACCGCGCGAGAGCCGGCCACCAAGCCAGGCGAAACTCACAAGCCGCGCCGCACGGCAAAACGGACCCCGCCAAAGACCAATCTCTGAAAATACAAAGGCCGCCCAGTGGGCGGCCTTCTGATTCAGGGTGTCCGCATATGTCCTCACACCCCCACCCAACCTCCCCCTGAAGTAGGGGGAGGGGCCGGCCGGTGGCTCCCGTAGGACGAAGCATGTACGATCTGTTCCTCCCCCTTCTTCAGGGGGAGGTTAGGTGGGGGTGCTGCGGTTCCAGCAAACGCCGCACCAAAAGCAAAGCCCTTACTTCTTGTTGACGCTCCAGGCGCCCGGGCCGGCAAAGACCAGATAGAGGAACACGAAGCAGAACAGGATTGCCGCGTCGCCCGCATTATTGGTCGGGAACAGATCGCCCGGTGCGTGCATCAGCCAATAGGCGAAGGCCATGGTGCCCGAGGCGATGAAGGCCGCAGGGCGGGTGAAAAAGCCCACGGCGATCAGAATGCTGGTGATGATTTCGATGACGCCGGCAATCCATGGCAACGAGAATGCCTCTGGGGCCCATTGTGCCGCGGGAAAGCCGAGCAATTTCTGCGTGCCATGCAGGAAAAACAGCAGCGCGGTGACGATGCGCAATACGGCGAGGGCCTGCGGCGCATAGGCGGAGAGACGGTCGTTCATGATTTTCCTTTCGAACAACGCCGGTCTGGCGTCGCAAGCAATAACGCCTAGCCAAAACACGCCCCCAGCAGAACCGAACCATTTTCGGACGCAGTGTTCGTCAATCCGAACCAGTCAAATCCACGTGTTCATCGATTTGAGCAGGGCTGACTCGCCTCAGGCGAAGGGCAGTAACATTGCGTAACCGTCCAACATTCTGTATGACGCGCCATTCATTCTGAGCATCGAACCAGAATTGGCAGCGGTTTCAGGCCGCTTCGATGCGGCCCATAGAACAATCGGATAAGCCACGCGCATGAATCAGGCGCCCAAAATCGGTCTCGTCAGCCTCGGCTGCCCCAAGGCGCTCGTCGATAGCGAGCGTATCATGACCACCCTGCGTGCGCAGGGCTATTCGTTCAGCCGCGACTATGCCGGGGCCGATATCGTTCTGGTCAATACCTGCGGCTTCCTCGACTCCGCCAAGCAGGAAAGCCTTGAGGCGATTGGTGAAGCGCTCAACGAAAACGGCAAGGTGATCGTTACCGGTTGCCTCGGTGTCGAAGAGAACCTGATCCGCGAGACCCATCCCAGCGTTCTCGCCATCACCGGCCCGCACCAATATGAAGATGTGGTTTCGGCTGTGCATGACCACCTGCCGCCCGTGCCCAACAGGTTCGTGGACCTTGTGCCCGAAAGCGGCATGAAGCTGACGCCGCGCCATTATGCCTATCTGAAGATTTCCGAAGGCTGCAACAATCGCTGCTCCTTCTGCATCATTCCCCAAATTCGCGGCGATCTGGCCTCGCGCCCTGCCGCCGGTATTCTGGGCGAAGCCGAAGGACTGATCCGTTCCGGCGTCAAGGAATTGCTGGTTATTTCGCAGGACACCAGCGCCTATGGCCTGGACCTCAAATATGCCACGTCCAAATATCGCGGCCGCGAGGTCAAGGCCAAGTTCTACGATCTGGCCAAGGAACTGGGCGAACTCGGCGCTTGGGTGCGCCTGCACTATGTCTACCCCTATCCTCATGTCGATCCGGTCATGGAACTGATGGCCGAAGGCCTCGTGCTGCCCTATCTCGACATTCCCTTCCAGCACGCCTCGCCAAACGTGCTGAAAGCCATGCGCCGCCCCGCGCATCAGGAAAAGACCCTGAATCGAATTCTCGACTGGAAGCGCCAAGTCCCTGATTTGACTGTGCGATCCAATTTCATTGTCGGCTTCCCCGGCGAGACCGAGGAAGATTTCGAAATGCTGCTCGATTTCATCGAGGAAGCCGAGATCGACCGCGCGGGCTGCTTCAAATATGAACCTGTCACCGGCGCCACCGCCAACGAGCTTGAAGGCGTCGTGCCCGACGAGATCAAGGAAGAGCGCTTTGCTCAATTGATGGAAGTGGCGCAGAACGTCTCCTTCCACCAGCTGCAGAAAAAGGTCGGCCGCACCATCGATGTCATCGTCGACGATGTGCGCCCCGAAGAAAACCGCGCCATCGCCCGCTCCAAGTGGGATGCGCCGGAAATCGATGGTCAGGTCATCATCGACAAGGCAACCAATATCAAGATTGGCGACATCGTTTCGGTCAAGGTTACCGATAACGACGAATACGACCTGTTCGCCGAACCAGCCAAAGCCTGATCATTGCGGCGGGTCGCTCAGGCGACCTGCCCCGTGTTTCCCGCCGATGCCCGCGCCCGCTTCTGCCCATAAAGGCGGGTATCGGTGCGCTCCATAGCCTCGCGGAACGTGCTGCCTGCGCGGCATGGGGTCGAGCCGCAGGTCACCGAAATGGTTTTTCCATCGATCCCGCTTCGGCGCGTAAATTCAGCGCTGGCAATGGCGTTGATTTCGGCCAGCTTGGCATCATCCAGCGGTGTCGACTGATTGGGCAGAAAAGCGCAGAACTCGTCGCCCCCAATGCGGGCGATCAGGCTGTCGATACCCACCGTCCGTTCCAGCGCACGCGCAATGGACACAATCGCATCGTCACCCACCAGATGCCCGTGCTCGTCATTGATGGCCTTGAGATAGTCCGCATCGGCCAGCACGAAAACGCCGCTCACGCCATGCGACATGGCAAGGTCGAACTGCTCGATGAAACTGCGACGGTTCATCAGGCCCGTCAGCGGGTCCGTCGCCGCGCGGCGCGCCAGCTCATTGCTGCGCCGCATCAGCTCACGATAGGAAATGAGCACCGATTCCAGCTTTGAGAAGCCGACCAACGCAATGGGAATGGCGATGGCAAAGGGCAAGGTTATCCGCACCAGCACGGTGACCAGATCGGCCTCGATGCCCAGGATCGCACGCAAACCGGTCGAAATCGAAATAGAAATCGTCGCCGCGACCAGCGACACGATCGCCGTGTAGCGCAGCACGAATCTGGACGGCCACTTCACCTGTCTATGTCTCTTTCGCTTCCGAATAATCTGCTTCTGTGCTCGCAGAGACAGGTAAACAATCTCCGCTCCCGGAGCGTTCAATTGTCTACGTGCGCACAGCTTCGCACAGGCCGCCGTTTTTGTCGCACCCGGAATCGGGCTGTCATCATCAACTTGTCGGGCACCGAACCAATCTTGCTATTTCCGTCCACTGTGCCACGCTCTGCCTGTCGAAAGACTCAGTGACAGAGGAGAAGCATGATGGGTTTTGACGGAGTGGGTTGGATCGCGGCCATTCTGATCGGCGGCGTTGCGGGCTGGCTTGCCAGCATGTTCATGAACGCGGGCGGAGGCGTTCTCAAGAATGTCCTGTTGGGCATTGTCGGCGCCATTCTCGCCAGTCTGGTTTTTGGGCTGTTGGGCATCTCCTTCGGCGGCTGGATCGGTTATCTGATCGCAGGCTTCATCGGTGCCTGCATCATCATCATCATCGGCCGCGCCGTATCCAAGTAACATTCGGGGGCGGGTCAACCCGGCTGGCTTTGCCCCGCCCCCGGAATGGAATTGCCGCCATTGCCCCACAAGGCGGAATGTCTTTATCGCCCCGCCCGCCCTTCTTAAATTACTCATCCGAACCAATCATTTGGCGCTTTACGGCGACAAATGACGCCTGCAACAACGATGCTAACTCGACCAAAGTGATGGATTTAGCGTCCGATGAAAAAGCTTCTTGCCTCCGCCGTTCTGGCCCTCGCCGTTGGCTCCACCCCTGCCTTCGCCCAGCCGACCGACATCCTCAACGTGTCCTACGACATTGCCCGCGAGCTGTTCGAGGCCGTCAATGCCGAGTTTGTGCCCTACTACAAGGCTGAGAAGGGCGTGGACCTCACAGTCAACCAGTCGCACGCTGGCTCGTCGGCTCAGGCCCGGTCCATTCTCGAAGGCCTGCAGGCCGATATCGTGACCTTCAATCAGGTGACCGATGTGCAGAAACTGGCCGACGAAGGCTTCGTTTCGGCGAACTGGAAAGAAGAATTCCCCAACGAGGCGTCGCCCTATTATTCGCTGCCTGCCTTCCTCGTTCGCGCTGGCAACCCCAAGGGCGTTTCCGGCTGGGCAGATCTCGCCCGTGACGATGTTGCCGTAATCTTCCCCAATCCCAAGACCTCCGGCAATGCCCGCTATACCTATCTGGCAGCGCGCGCCTGGGCCAATGAGGAATTCGCCGGCGACGAAGCCCAGATCGAGGAATACCTCACCAAGGTCTTCAATAACGTGCCCGTCTTTGAAACCGGCGGCCGTGGCGCCACCACCGCCTTCACCGAGCGCGAGCTGGGCGATGTGCTGATCACCTTCGAAGCCGAAGTTCACGGCATCCGCAAACTGCTTGGCGAAGACAAGTATGACGCCGTCGTGCCTGAAGTGAGCCTGCTCGCCGAATTTCCCGTCGCCGTCGTCGACAAGGTTGCCGATGCCCGCGGCAGCCAGGAAATCGCCACCGACTACCTCAACTATCTCTACAGCCCTGCCGGTCAGGAAATCCTCGCGGGCTTCTTCAACCGCGTTCACGACGAGACGGTTATCGCCAAGTTCGCCGACCAGTTCCCCGAAGTGCGCCTCGTCACCGTTGAAGACGTGTTCGGCGGCTGGGACAAGGTTTCTGCCGAACACTTCGCCGATGGCGGTCTGCTCGACAAGGTTTTCCTGAACCAATAAGCCCCATTAGGTTTGCGCGATGTCATCCCGACAGCGTTTATCCGGTCCATCGTCATTGCCGGGTTTATCCCGGCAATCCATCTTGCCGACACATGGATCACCGGGACAAGCCCGGTGATGACGACAACGGATGAAGCCGCTGCGGGATTGGCGCAACACCAGCAATGCCACAACTTTAATACAGTGCAAGGCGGGCCTCGGCCCGCCTCAGCGCTTTGAGGACCGACCCTATGCCCAAGCCCCGAAGCAAGCACCTGCTCCCCGGTTTCGGGCTGACCATGGGCGTGTCCCTGTTCTATATCACCCTCATCATTCTGCTGCCCATCGCCGCCATGCTGCTTAAGGTTGCAGGCATGGGCTGGGACGAATTCTGGCGCATCATTTCCTCACGCCGCGCCGTTGCCGCCTATCAGATCACCTTCTCCTCGGCCTTTTACGCGACCATTCTCAATGGCCTGCTCGGCCTACTGCTCGCTTGGGTCTTGACGCGCTATCGCTTTCCGGGCCGTCGCCTGCTCGATGCTCTGGTCGATCTGCCCTTCGCCCTGCCCACCGCCGTTGCGGGCCTTGTGCTGGTCACGCTCTTTGCCAATAGCGGCTGGTATGGCCAGTTCCTTGAGCCCAATGGCATCAAGGTCAATTACACCCAGCTCGGCATTGTCGCCGCCATGACCTTCACCTCGATCCCCTTCGTAGTCCGCTCGGTGCAGCCGGTACTGGAAGATCTCGACGAGGGCCTTGAATCAGCAGCCAAAACACTTGGCGCCACCGACTGGCAGATTTTCACCCGCATCATCTGGCCCACCATTCTGCCCGCCTTCATCAGTGGATGCGTGCTGTCCTTTGCCCGCTCGCTGGGCGAATTTGGCGCCGTGGTCTTCATCGCCGGCAATCTGCCCGGCGTTACCGAGATCGTCTCCCTGCTCATCTATATCCGCCTTGACGAGTATAATTACGAAGCCGCCGCCGCCCTTGCCTTCGTGCTGCTGCTCGTCGCCTTCTTCACACTGCTCGCCACCAACGCGCTATCCGCCTGGCAGACGCGCTATGTGGAAAGGAGCGCGTGATGAATATCCATTTGGAAAGCCAGATGACCAGCTCCTTCACCTCTCCCTTTGGGGGAGAGGTCGACCCGCCTTCGGGTCGGGTGAGGGGGCCTTCCCTCCACACGTTACTAAAGGCCCCCTCACCCGTCGGCTCCGCCGCCGACCTCTCCCCCAAAGGGAGAGGTAAAGAGTGCACGCCATGAACCGCCAACCCCGCTCCCCCGCCGCCAATGCTCTCATCACCCTGGCCTTCTTCTTCGCCGGGCTCACCCTCGTCGTGCCCGTGGCACTGATCTTCTCCTTCGCGCTGCGCGAGGGCTTTGGCGTCTATGTCGCCAATATCGTCCATCCCAATACGCTGCACGCCATCTGGCTGACCGTGGCGACCTCCATCATCGTGGTCCCCATCAACATCGTGGTCGGCGCTGCTCTTGCCTGGCTGGTCACGCGGTTCCGCTTCCGAGGCCGCCAGCTGTTGATCAGCTTCATCGAACTGCCCGCCGCCATGAGCCCGATCGTCGCCGGCGTGGTCTATCTGTTCCTCTATGGCGGTCAGGGCCTGCTCGGCCCGACGCTGCAATCGGCGGGTCTGCAGATCATGTTCACGCCGCTGGCCATTGTACTGGTCAGCCTTTTCGTCACCGCCCCCTATGCCGCGCGCGAACTCATTCCGCTGATGAGCCAGCAGGGCACCGAAGACGAAGAAGCCGCCCTGTCGCTCGGCGCCAATGGCTGGCAGATGTTCTGGTTCGTCACCCTGCCCAATATCGGCTGGGCCCTGCTCTATGGCGCCGTGCTGACCAATGCGCGCGTCATGGGCGAATTTGGCGCGGTCTCAGTGGTCTCCGGCGCCATTCGCGGCCAGACCAATACCCTGCCCCTCCAGATCAACCTGCTCTTCAACGACTTCAACGTCACCGGCGCCTTCGCCGCCGCCTCAACACTGACGCTGATCGCCGTCATAACGCTGGTTCTCAAATCCGCCCTTGAAGGCCGCCGCCACGCCTGACACCACAAAAGAAGACTTGAATTATCAAGTTTAGATTGCCATAGGACAGCCACGACGACAGGCTGGAGGCAAAAGTGGCGCTAAAGCGTTTTCCGATTTCCCTGCGCGAGCTGGAAGTTCTCGCCATAAAGGATATTTCCCCGCGCCTGCGGCGGATCACGCTGGGCGGACAGCAAATGTCGGCCTTCACCTCCGGGAATGGCTTTTCCATCCCGCCCTTCGCCACCGAAGGGCCGGACGACCACATCAAGATTTTCTACCCCAATCCTGAAACCGGCATTCTCTCCCTGCCGGTGCAGGCCGATGGGCACTTGCAATGGCCGCGCGATCCCGTCGCCACCAGCCGCGAATATACACCGCGCAATTTCGACGCCACCGCCGCAACCTGCGATTTTGAATTCGTGCTGCATGAGCACGGCATTGCCACCCAATGGGCGGCCAATACCAAGCCCGGGGACAAAGTTTTCGTTGCCGGCCCCAAGGCCTCGCTGATCATCCCCACCGCTGGCACATATCTCGTGGCCGGCGACGAAACCGCCCTGCCCGCCATCGCCAACTGGCTGACTATGCTGCCCGCCGAGGCGCGCGTCATCTGTGTCATTCTCGTCGAGGACATGTCCGCAACAATCGCGCTTGAGCATTCCGCCAATGCCGAGATTTCCTGGCATCTGGTAGACCCGGCCAAGCCTGCGAGCTTCACCGAAATCATCGCCGCGCTGGACCTGCCCACGGATGACATTTTTGTCTGGGCCGCCGGCGAGCGCGAGGCCATTCGCCAGTTGCGCAGCCATCTGATCGATGACCGCCAGATCGACAAGCGCCGCCTCGATGTCTCCTCCTATTGGCACCATGGCGTGGACGATTCCATCGTCGCCGCCGCCTATGACAAATTCGAGGCGCTGGCCGATCTTAGTGGCCCCATGGCCCTGCGCGCCGCCGCGACCTACGATTTTGCCACCCATGTCGCTTCAGGCGCCACGAATCTTGCGGCGCTGGCCGCGGCCAGCGATTGCCAAATCGATATTCTCGAACCGCTTCTGCCCATCCTCATCGATATCGATGTCTTCACCGGCACGCCCGAAAGCCTCGGCATCGGCCAGATGGGTCTTATTCTGCTTGAAGACGAGCACACGCGCGAACATCTGGCGCTTACCGCCCCTGCCGGTCGCCGCAGCTTCGCCTGGGCCGGGCTGGTTGGAGCATTGCGTGAAGGGAATGCCTATAAGAGGCTGCACGGACAGAGCTATAGCGCCGATGCTGTCTCGTCTGGGCTCGTCGCGGCTTTTGCTGACGAACACGCCCATCTGGTGGAAGATGCGGCAGAAGACGCAGCCAAGCTGATGACACTGCCCCCCGGCGCGCATGTCGTCGAAGTCCATGGCGGCGCGGCTGCATTCCTCCTCGAAGTTGCCGAGCGCCATCCCGACGTCACGGGCACACTGGTTGACCTGCCCGAGGCAATTCCGGTTGCGGTCGAGCACATCGAGGCCTCCGCCCATGCGGCTCGCCTTTCAACGCAAGTCCTCGCAGCCAATGCCAGCCTTCCCAAGGCGGATGCCTATCTGCTGGGCGGCGCGCTTTGGTATCTGTCCGACGACGAAGCCATCGCCCGGCTTCGCGCCATTGTCAGCAATATGAGCGATGGCAATCGCCTGTTCGTGCTGGAACCAGCGCCGTCCGAGCATCCGCGCTGGCGGCTCGAATTGCAGCTTTCCGTCGGCAAAGCGCGCCCGCTTGAGGCTATTGCCGGTCTGGCCAGAGCGGCCGGTCTGACGCAACGCGCCAGCCATGTCCTCGAAGACGGCTACGGGCTTTTTGAATTTTCGATCTAAACAGGATGACAATGATGTCGATCAGATTGACCAGCGGCCTTCTCGCCGTTCTCGCCCTTGCAACACCCGCATTTGCTCAGGATTTTCCGCGCACCGTTCATCACGCCTTTGGCGACACCGTCATCGAATCCGAACCCAAGCGCATTCTCGCGCTATCAGATGCCGATTTCGACATCCTGCTCGGCCTCGGCATCAAGCCGATTGCCTCGGCCAATGCCGGCTATGACAACGCACCCACTGCGCCCTATCATGACCAGTACATGGCCGACTTTGAAGGTGAGGAGGTCCAGTTCTTCTCGCTCTGGGAAGGCGTCCCATTCGAGACCATTCTCGCTGCCGATCCAGATTTGATCCTGGCCACCGGCGCCTGGTCGCTCGATACGGATTATGAACGCCTCTCGGCCATCGCGCCGGTCGTCGCCTTTGAAGATGGCAATAGCCTGACCACCACCTGGCAGGGCAAGACGCGCACTGCCGCCAAGGCACTGGCGCTCGAAGACGAAGCCGAAGAACTCATCGGCAATATCGAAGCCCGCTTCGCCGAAGCCGCCGCTGCCAACCCCGCCTTCTCCGGCAAGACCATCGCCTATGGCGTCGTCCATCCAGACCAGTTCACCTACATGTCCGTGGTCGGCGACACCTCCACCACCTTCTTCGATCTGCTCGGCTTTGAGCTCACTAAAACTGCTGCTCAGTTCGACAGCGAAACTTCGTCCGTGAGCCGGGAACGCCTCGACATGTTCGATGCCGATGTTCTGCTGTTTGCTTTCCCGTTTGAAGGCGATGCCTTCATCGATCAGGCCGAACTGGAAGCCGATCTCATCTTCGGGCGCGTTCCCGCTGTTGCCGATGGCCGCTATGTCGTGGTGCCGCAGATCGTGGCGTCGTCGCTGGCCTATCCTTCGCCGCTGAGCACGCTCTGGGCGCTTGAAGAGCTTCTGCCGCTGCTCCAGCAGGCTACCGCGAAGTAAGTTTGGCTCGGGGGCCCCGTGCCCCCGACCTCCCGGCCCATCCGGCAATTCCGTAACAGCACTTGAGCGCTGGCCACTCTCGCCATAAACGGTGGGTATTGGAGCCCGCCCATGCACAAGACCCATTCCGTCGCCCTGCGCCACCGCCCGCCACTCATGCTCGGCCAGCGCGCATTGGTCATGGGCATTCTCAACGTCACGCCCGACAGTTTCTCCGATGGCGGCCACCATAACCATATCGACGCGGCCCTGACCCATGCCCGGCTTATGCTGACGCAAGGCGCGAACATTCTCGACATTGGCGGCGAAAGCACCCGCCCCGGAGCCGAGCCGGTCGGCGTTCAGGAGGAACTCGACCGCGTCATGCCGGTGATCGATGCGCTGCGCGCCGAGGGCATCGCAGCGCCCATCTCCATCGACACCATGAAGCCGCTCGTTGCCGATCAGGCCCTGCAAGCTGGTGCCGATATCATCAACGATGTGAATGGATTGCAGGGCGCACCCGAAATGGCTGAGATCGCCGCGCTGCACGGCGCGGCGGTGATCGCCATGCATTGGGACCGGAACTGGACTGCCGAAACCGATCCCATCCCGGCCATGATCCGTTTCTTTGAGGACACGCTTTCCATTGCCAGCACGGCAGGAATCCACTCCAGCCAGATCATTCTCGATCCCGGCTTTGGCTTCACCAAAACCCTGAATCAGAACTACAGCATTCTGCGCCAACTCCCCGATCTGACTCGCAATTTACCCCACCAGCCCCTACTGATCGGCACCTCGCGCAAATCCATGATCGGCCGTCTGCTCGACAATCAGCCGTCCGAACGCCTTCCCGGAACCATCGCCGCCAGCGTGCAGGCCTATGAGCGCGGCGGCCACATTTTCCGGGTCCATGACGTTACGGAAAACAGAGATGCCCTTCGCGTTGCCGAAGCGACACTGTATGGTCCGCCGGACATCGCCAGCGCGCGCTGAACGTCACCCCGGCGAAGGCCGGGGCCAATCCCGAGATTTGCCAGATGAGCACCACCATGACCGCACCCTTTACCGGCGACCGCATCATCCTCAATGATCTGGGCTTTTACGGCTATCATGGCCTCTACAATGAAGAAGCCAAGCTTGGTCAGCGCTTCCTCATCGACCTGCAATGCGGGGTCGATCTGACCGGCCCAGCCCAGACCGACACGATCGGCGCCACCGTTTCCTATGCCGACATCTACGATGTGGTGAAGTCCGCCTTTGAAACCCAGCGCATGCACCTAATCGAAGCTGTCGGTCAGAACATCATAACCGCGCTCTTCGCCGCCTTTTCCGACGTCAACTGGGTCATCGTCCGAGTGCGCAAGCCCGAAGCGCCCATCGCCATGGTGCGCGGCGAAGCAGCCATCGAACTCCACCGCGTGCGGCCCGCCTGATGGCTCAGGCCTGGCTCAGCCTCGGCGCCAATATTGGCGATCCCCCGGCGCAGGTGGCGGAAGCCGTGCGCCTGCTCAACGCGCATGACCATATCGCGGTCACCGCCCGCTCAACTGTCATTGTCACTAAGGCCTGGGGCAAGATCGACCAACCCGATTTCGCCAATATGGCAGTGACGGTCGAGACCGATCTCTTGCCCATCGACCTGCTCCATGCCTGCCTCGATATCGAGCGCGACATGGGCCGGGTGCGTCACGAGGTCTGGGGACCGCGCCTCATCGACATCGACATCATCGCCTATGAGCGGATCGAAATGGACAGCGCCAAACTGACCCTGCCCCATCGTTTCGCCCATGAACGCGATTTCGTTCTGCTGCCCCTGCGCGAGATTTCGCCGGAGACTGCGGAATGGATTCTGAACAGACACTCATAATCCGTTCATCAAAGGGGGCCAGGCCCCTTCAACGAAGCGCGTCGACGACCTTCACGGCGATGCCGAACTCTACCCGGCGCTTGGCGCGGCGTTCCATCGCTTCTTCGTCTTCGCCCCAGAGTCGGATTTGGTGATCCTCGTCAACATGGGCGGCGAGCCACACTTCATCGGCGCTAAGCAATTGATGCAGAAGCGCGATTGCCAGCAGGCCCGACCCCGTAATGCCGGTGATCGACACCAGCGCCGTCAACATGTGCAGACCCTGCCCTTCCAGCGCCGCGTCCAGCTTTGCCAGCGTGGCATCCGGTTGTTTTTGATGGATAATTCCGATTGTCGGCTGAAATGCCACATCGAAATGCCGCGCCAGTTTCACCAGCGCCCCATCCCAGAGCTTTTCCTGATCAGCCACCAATTCCTGAGGAGAGTCAGCGCGATAGAGCAGCAGGTCATTGCCCGCGAACTTGCCAATCTCGGCGCGGAATTCCGGCACCAAGGCCTCGCCACTTTCCACCGCCGAATTGATCAACCGCACCATTGGCATGGTCGCCGGATCAATGAATTTATCCTGCGCCGCCCATTCCGCCGCCATGACCTGCGCAATCTCAAGTGATTGAACGACAACGGGAATTTTATGTCCCGGCGTCTTTACCTGCCGCCCATCCAGCGTCACGGAGAACCCGTCCTCGCCCCGCGCGACATCGACATTGCTATAGAACCGCTTGGGCAATTCGACCTTGTTCAGGTGCTGGGCCCGACCATAGCCGTCATCCATATGCTTCTGGGCTTCTTCCAGCTGATCACGCATTGTCAGTTCTCCAAAACCCGCTCGATGGCCGCCGGCAAATCCGCATAATCGCGGACGAGCATATCCGCTCCGGCGCCGACCAGCTCTTCCGGGGCATGATAACCCCATGTAACGCCAATGGTTTTCGTTCCGGCGGCCTTGCCCATCTGGATATCAAATGTGGTATCGCCGATGATCACCGTCTGGTTTTTATCGGCTCCAGTCTCCGTCATCGCCCGCAACATCATGCCGGGATGCGGCTTGGACGGATTGTGATCCGGGGTTTGCAGCGTCACGAAATGGCCCGCAATATCATGCAATTGCGTCAGGCGATGCACGCCATTGAGCCCTTTGCCCGTAGCGATGCCGAGTAGCGTATCTGTTTGCCCATGCAGGATATCCAGCACCTGTCTTGCGCCGGGAAAAAGCCCTTCGCGGCCCTCGGCCGACACCAGCGAAGCCCGATAATGCGCGCGATATTCGCCCGCCATTTTCTCGGCCAATTCAATGTCCTCGGAGTCCAGCAGCGCCAGCATGGCCTGCGGCAGGCTGAGCCCGATGATCCGCCGCACCTGCTCGGGCGATGGCGCATCGAGCCCGGCCCCGACAAATGTCGTCGCCATATGTTCGGCAATCAGCGACCCGGTATCGATCAGCGTGCCGTCCATGTCGAACATGACAAGCTTCAAGCGCCTTGCTCCGGATCGTTGTTCTGCGCGTCGAACCGATCAGGATCAAAACCAAGCGCCTCAAAGCTCTGGCGCATATGTGGCGGCAAAGGCGCTGAAATATCGATCTTTTTTCCATTCCGCAGCGGCAACGCGATACGCCGGGCATGCAGGTGCAGCCCCTCGCCCAGCCCCGGCGCAGGCATCCAGTTTTCGATATTGAAATAGCGTGGATCATCGATGATCGGCGTACCAAGCTGAGCCATATGCACGCGCAACTGGTGCGTGCGGCCAGTCACCGGCTTCAACGTTACCCAGGCAAAACGGCGGCTCGCCGTGTCGGTGGTCGAATAATAGCTGGACGAATGTACGGCACCCGGCGCGCCATTGCGCACGACCACCATCTGCTCGCCATCAGTGGTCTGTTGCTTGGCCAGAAAACAGGAAATCTCGCCCTGACGGGGCGTGGGATTGCCCGCCACCACGGCCCAGTAAATCTTGCGCGCCGAACGCGAGCGGAACACCGAACCAAAATGCTTGGCGGCTGCGGCAGTCTTGGCAACAACGAGGCAACCGGACGTGTCGCGGTCGAGCCGATGCACCAGCCGCGGCGCTTCACCCTGCTTGTTCGGCAGGTTTTTCAAGAGGCCGTCCATATGGCGAACGGTGCCGCTGCCGCCCTGCACCGCGAGCCCATGCGGCTTGTTGAAGACGTAAAGATCGTCGTCCTCATAAAGGATCAGATCCTTGAGAAAGCGGACGTCATCCTGATTGACCTTGAATGCCCGAACCGTGTCCGGATCATCAATCGGGGGAATGCGAACCGTCTGGCCTTCTGACAGGCGCGTGCTGGTCTGCACCTTGGCCTTGTCGACCTTGACCTCGCCATTGCGGATCAGTTTTTGCAGCCGGGCAAAACCCAGCTGCGGGAAATGCTTGGAGAACCAACGGTCCAGCCGCATCCCGTCATCGTCTGCATTCACTTCACGATGTTGAACGCCACTCATGCTGCACCGCCTCTACTCATCAGAAGCCCGAGATATAGACCCGCAAGGCAAACCACAACCGACAAGGCGACATAGAATATCGCCTGAACCAATTCTCCCCGCTCGATCAATGTAATCGTATCGAGCGAGAACGAGGAAAACGTCGTGAAGCCGCCCAGAACGCCAACAGCAATGAACAGCCTGATTTCATTGGCCATGGGCGGCATGAAACGGGCCAGAAGGCCAATGAATACGCCCATCAGCACCGAGCCGATTATATTGATGAGCAATATGGCGAGCGGAAAGCTGCCGCTCCAGAAGCGGCCGACCAAAACCGACATGCCATATCGCGCCATGCTGCCAATGGCTCCGCCGGCACCAACAAGCAAGACTGCCTGCATTCTCTAGTCCTCTTGCTCCGACGCCCGCCTCGCGGCCCGCAATCGCCCGAAATAGTCCATCCGTTTGCGCAGGTCGCGCTCAAAGCCGCGCTCCACCGGATGATAGAAATCCTGTCGCCCGATCTTTTCGGGGAAATATTCCTGCCCCGAAAACGCCTCCGGCGTATCGTGGTCATAGATATAGCCGTCGCCATAGCCCTGCCCCTTCATCATCTTGGTGGGGGCATTGAGAATGACCTTGGGCGGCATCGGCGAACCGGTGGATTTGGCAACGGAAACCGCCGCCTTATAGGCCGTATAAACCGCGTTGGATTTAGGCGCGAGCGCAAGATAGACCACCACCTGCGCCAGCGAGAGTTCACCCTCGGGCGAGCCCAGCATCTGATAGGCATCACGCCCGGCAATCGCCAGGGGCAGCGCCTGCGGATCGGCCAGACCCACATCTTCCGAAGCCATGCGGATCAAGCGACGGGCAAGGAAGAGCGGATCTTCACCAGCATCGAGCATGCGCACGAAATAATAGAGCGCCGCATCCGGGTCCGAGCCGCGGATGGTCTTGTGCAGCGCCGAAATCAGGTTGTAGTGCCCGTCCTGCGCCTTGTCATAGATCGGCGCGCGCCGCTGCACGACCGTGAGCAGGCTGGTCGCGGTCAGCATTTCATCGTGCTGGGCCGACGAGAGAATCTCCTCGACCAGCCCCAGCAGCGCCCGCCCGTCGCCATCGGCAAGACCGAGCAATGTCTCGCGCGCATCCTCATCCAGCGGCAAAGCCGAGCCAAGCAGGCTTTCGGCCCGACCGAGCAGATCGGCGAGATCATCGCGCCCCAGCGACTCGAAGCGCAAAACCTGACTTCGTGACAACAGCGCCGCATTCAGCTCGAAGGACGGATTTTCGGTCGTCGCCCCGACAAGCACCACCGTACCGTCTTCCATGACCGGCAGGAAACTATCCTGCTGAGCGCGATTGAAGCGGTGGATTTCGTCGACGAACAGCAGGGTGCGATGGCCCGAGAGCCGCTCGAAGCGAGCTTTCTCAAACACCTTTTTCAGGTCTGCAACGCCCGAGAAGATCGCCGAAATCTGCTCGAACCTGTACCCGATCTGATCGGCAAGCAGGCGCGCCACCGTGGTCTTGCCGGTTCCCGGCGGCCCCCACAGGATCAGCGAGCCAAGGCGCCCCGAAGCCAGCATGCGCCGCAGGGTGCCGCCATCGCCCAGCAGGTGCTGCTGGCCAATGACATCATCCAGCGAACGCGGACGAAGCTGGTCGGCCAGCGGGCGGGCCTTATCGGTTTCTGTAGAGTCGGCGGCGAATAGATCAGACATGAACTGGTTCTAGCGCAAAGGTCACAGTTTTCGTAGGCCTGCCGCGCATCACCCCCCAGTCTCAACCACTCACGATCGACCGGCTGACCCGCCCATTGCGCTGCAGGATGATCTGCCAGGTGCGAACACGCTGGCTGGCAAGCTGCTCAAACGCCTCCGCGCTGACAATTTCAACGTCATTGAGCGAGAGGATCAAATCATCAACCCGCAAACCCATCCCGTCTGCTGCCGAACCGGCCTCAACAGCGGTGACGATGACGCCTCGGGCATCATAGGGCAGTCCTTTTGCTTCACTCAGCGCGGGATCGAGCTGGCGCACGCTGACCCCGGCAAAGCGTGTATTGCCCGAAATGCTGACACTTGCATCTGCCTCAGGCAGCGGCGCGGCCTCTACCGGGAAATCCACAGTCTCCGTTGTCCCGGCGCGCAGGCGCTCAAGATTGGCGATCTCCCCGATGGGCCGCGTCGCCAGTCGGAAATTGAAGGCGCTTGGATCGTCCACGCGCATACCATCGACCGATAGGATAATGTCCCCCGACACAAAGCCCGCCCGGGCCGCCGGACCATCCGGCGCGACCTCGGTAATCATCGCCCCATGCGGCGCAGCCATGCCCAGGCTTGATGCAATATCGGATGTGACCGCCTGCATCTTGGCCCCGAACCACGGCCGCACGATTTCGCCACCGCTCACACCGGCCTCTGCGACCAGTCGCGCCATATTGGCCGGAATGGCAAAGCCAATGCCCACCGAACCGCCGGATTGCGAATAGATCGCCGTATTGATGCCGATCAGATGGCCGGACATATCGACAAGCGCCCCACCCGAATTGCCCGGATTGATCGCCGCATCGGTCTGGATGAAAAATTCATAATCGGACGCCTCAACCCCGGTTCTGGCCAGCGCAGACACAATGCCGCTGGTCACCGTCTGCCCGACGCCAAAGGGATTGCCGATTGCGAGCACCAGATCGCCCACCAGCAGAGTGTCGCTATCGGCAAAGGAGATGGCGGGGAAGCTCGTTCCATTGGCATCGCGGACGCGCAGCACCGCCAGATCGGTCTGCTGATCCTCGACAACCAGATCGACGGCAAATTCGCGGCCATCATTGAGGGCGATGCGAATATCGGTCGCGCCATTGATCACGTGACTATTGGTGAGGATCACCCCGCCCGCTTCCACGATGACGCCAGAGCCGAGAGCACGGGATTCGCGCGGACGGGTCTGGAACTGGTCGCCGAAGAAGCGGGAGAAGAACGGATCATTGGCAAAGGGGGACACCGATCGCTGCTCGATACGGGTGGCGTAGACATTGACCACCGAGGGCGACACAGCCTGAACGATGGGCGCAAAGCTCAATTGAACCTGCGCCTGGCCGAGTGGCACCGCACGCTCGACCGCAACAGCAGGAGCACTTTCGATCGCCGGGGTATGCGCCTGAGGCGGCGGCACGCCGTTCCATGGCGCCAGCACAAGGGCGCCGCCAAGAGCGAGTAATGCAAGAGCAGCAGTCGAAAACACCAGCGTTCGCAACGACATGGCCAAACCTTCGGAATCAATCTCTCAGCCAGAAAACCTTATTCCGGCATCATGACGGAAACGCCCGAAATCTGTCATGAAAATGACGTCTCGGCATACTTGGTATTGCACCCAAATAAACGTTTGCGCGAGGGGGCACACGGCCCTATATGCAGCGCTCACTTTGATGCGATTTCGAACCGGAAAGCCCCGAGACGCGTTGAGGTTTCACCGTTCCTCCAGCCCCTGAAAGGCCTGTTGTCCAATGACTGACGAGCCGAAGATCGTCCATGCCAACACTTCCGCGCTGATCGCAGCCGAAGCGCCGGACTATCCTTCTTTCCTGTTTTCGGAAAAGGAGTTCAGGAGGTCGATCAAGGTCTTCAAGAAGGGCTTTGACGGGCTGCTGACCTATGCGGTCAAGTGCAACCCATCCCCGCACATCATCGCTCAGCTCCACGCAGAAGGCCTCAAGGCTTTCGACGTGGCCTCGAATGTGGAAATGGAACTGGTGCGCGATTACGCGCCCGGCGCCGTGATGCACTATAACAACCCGATCAAGAACAAGCGTGAGATTGCTCGCGCTTACGAAGAATTCGGCGTTCGCAGCTTCACCATCGATCACCCCCAGCAGCTCGACCAGCTCGCCGCCGTGGTCTCGCCCAGCCGCGATGTGGAAGTCACCACCCGCTTCAAGGCCGGCAAGGCGCTGAAATCCTATGATTTCGGCATCAAGTTCGGCGTCATGGAGCAGTCCGCTGCCGAGATCGTCACTGCCGTCGAGAAGATGGGCTACACGCCCAGCCTGTGCTTCCATGTCGGCAGCCAGTGTGAAGACGCCTATGCCTATGAACGGCATATTGCGGCTGCGGCCCGTATCACCGAGGAAGCAGGCATCGAGCTGAAGCGCCTCAATATCGGCGGCGGTTATCCGGCCCCCTACCCAACCAGCGAAGCCCCGCCGATGGATGTCTATTTCGACACCATTGCAAACGCGGTCGGCGAGCATTTCGGCAAGAACAAGCCGGAACTGATCATCGAGCCGGGCCGCGCGCTGGTCACCTCGTCCACCTCGCTGCTGCTGCGCGTCAAGCATCAGCGCGGCGGCCAGTCGGTCTATGTCAATGACGGCGCTTATGGCGCGCTGATGGAAGTGAAGTTCATGCACTTCACCCCGCCGGTCCGCGTCTGGCGCGGTCCGCGCCTGCACGACAACAATGGCGAGTTTAGCGAGTTCACGCTCTGGGGCCCCACCTGCGACAGCTATGACGTGCTGCCACAGGTCTTCACCCTGCCCGCCGACATCGATGAAGATGACTGGATCGAATTCGGCCTGATGGGCGCCTACACCCAGGCCTCCCTCACCCCCTTCAACGGCTTCATTCGCCGCGACCAATATTGGGTCGAAGAGGTTTATACCGGCAAGGACATGGCTCCGGCCGAGTAAGATTCAAGCCGCATCGATCAAAGGGCGCTGCACGTGCGGCGCCCTTTTTGTCTGCTGACGACCGCCTTTTCCACCCCAATCCGATATTGGAACTGAAAATGCATCCTATTCCGCCTCTCGCCGCCATGGGCCGACGCATTATGGTCAATGGACCCAGCAATGCTGGCAAATCAACGCTGGCCGACGCGATTGCCACCAAGATCGGCGCTCCCGTCATTCACCTGGACCGCCTCAGCCATGAGGAGCACGGCCTCTGGGTGTCCCGTGACAAGGACGAGTTTCACGCCCTGCATAATGCAGGCCTGACGAGGGATGCCTGGGTCATGGATGGCAATTACAGCGAACTTATGCCCCAAAGGTTCAGAAGAGCCACGGGCGTCATCGTCATCGACGATCATTTCATGCGCCGCTACCGACGCTACTTCAATCGCACCTTGTTTCAGCGCAGAAGGATCGGCGGCCTCGCCAGCAACCGGGACGCCCTCAGTTGGGAGATGATCCACTGGATATGGAAAACAAGGAACTCGGTCTCGAAATACCGCCATATGGCCATTGAAAGCGGCCTACCCTTGGTAATCATTCGCAACGAGACCGAACTCAACGCGCTCTACGCGACATGGAACCTCACACGCCGTCATTGATCGCTTTAGCAACTTTATCCGGCCAGCGTTTCCACCTCCGGTGATCACGGTAACGAACGGCCATTGAGCCGAAAAGCGAACGTTCAAACAGGCTCAATGGCCGTTCGTCACGGAGACGGATTTTTCACGGGTCCGGGTTCAGGCGAAACCATTATTGCAGGTCCGGCTGCCGAGCTTCTACCCGCGTAAAGAGGCGCCCCTCTTCCCTTCCTCCCCGCCCGACCCTGCGTCGAGGCCGCGTGTGTGGCGGGGATGGGCGGAGTACGGCGGGAGATTTCAGGATCGGGGATAAGTTTTTCCCGCCGCATGCTGGGCCCGCACTCTGCACGAGCTGCAGGCCCACGCGTGCCTTAACCTAGTCCAGCATGCTGTAGAGCTCATCAAACTGCTTGGCCGTATGAATAGCCGTGTAGACACCGCCAAAATTGGTGTTGCCGATGGGCTTGAGAACTTTGCCAGCGGCGACGGCTGGCAACCGGCTCCAGAGCGGGTTGGATTCAGTGGCCGCTTCCGCGCCTTCCTGCATCAAAACGTAGAGAAACGCGTCCGCCTCGCCGAAATAGGTCTCGAAACTTTCGGCAGCGATATGATGGTCTGGATATTTCATTGCAGGTGGCAAAGGCGCGCCCAAATCGGTCAGCACCTGAATCTGGACCATGTCACGCGCTGTCTGGAAATAGACCACATTCTCGCCGCCCGGCTGCACGACCAGCACCTTCTTGCGCGCGATCTTGTCGCCGTGTCTCGCCTTTATGTCGGCAATCAAGGCATTGTATTCGGCCAGCAACGCGTCAGCGGCACTTTCCCGAAGGGTAAGCGTACCCAGTTCCAGAAGGATCTCCTTCCAGGGACGCTCATACGGAATCGAAAGGACGGGAGCAATTCGGGTGAGCGGACGGGCCGGCCACATCTCGCTCTCACCGTCACCAATATAGGTGCATATTATCAGATCAGGATTCAGTGTCAGAATCCGCTCAAGTGACGGCACTTCGCCGACCAGTTCCGCCCCCTTGCCTACCGGAACCCAAGGCATCGGCTCATCATAGCTATACCCGATCACCTCAAGCCCAAGCGCAACGGCCGGCTCAAGATCGATACGACTGTCGATGCATATGACGCGCTTGGGATGATCGGGAATATCGAACGTCCCCACAACCGTAGACACCTCATGCGATGCCTCTTCCTGTCCAAACGCCGAGCTCATTCCCAGCCCGACCATAGCCAACGATCCCGCTCCGAATGCCCGACGTGTTAAGCGATAACTAGCCACCTGTAGACTCCAATTAAGTGTGCGCCGCGCCACGCCTCTCAAACATGAGCATACATGTCAACTATAATTGCCGAGCATAAAAAAACGGCCCCGGAACACCGGGGCCGTTTCAATTTCAAAGCGAAAGCGAGGCTTATGCGGCTTCGGATTCGTCGTCATACTGCACCGGACCAGAATCCTGGCCACGGGCATCGACGTCGCGGTCGACGAATTCGATAACGGCCATTGGCGCGTTATCACCATAACGGAAACCGGCCTTCAGGATGCGGATATAGCCGCCCTGACGTTCCTTGTAGCGCGGGCCAAGCACGGCAAAGAGCTTGGCAACCTGGCCTTCATCGCGGATCTGCGCGATAGCCTGACGGCGAGCGTGCAAGTCGCCGCGCTTGCCCAGGGTGATGAGCTTCTCGACGATCGGACGCAGGTCCTTGGCCTTGGGAAGCGTGGTGACGATCTGTTCGTGCTTGATCAGCGCGGCGGACATATTTGCAAACATCGCCTTGCGGTGCGATGCGGTCCGGCTGAACTTGCGGCCTCGGTTAGCGTGGCGCATGGTTATCTCCTAAAAGTCTGGTCAGCGCCGGATCAATAATGATCTTCGTAGCGCTTGGCGAGGTCATCGATATTCTCGGGCGGCCAGTTGTTGACGTCCATTCCGAGATGAAGCCCCATCTGTGCCAGGACTTCCTTGATTTCATTAAGCGACTTGCGGCCAAAGTTCGGAGTCCGCAGCATCTCGGCTTCCGTCTTCTGGATAAGGTCGCCGATATAGACGATGTTGTCGTTCTTGAGGCAGTTTGCCGAACGAACGGACAGTTCGAGCTCGTCGACCTTCTTGAGCAGCGCCGGATTGAACGCGAGTTCGGGAACCGAATCCTGCGCCTTTTCCTTGGTGGGCTCTTCAAAGTTGACGAAGACCGACAGCTGATCCTGAAGAATGCGCGCGGCAAAAGCCACTGCATCTTCGGGCGACAGCGCGCCATTGGTCTCGACCGACAGGGTCAGCTTGTCCTTGTCCAGGCTTTCGCCGGCACGGGTCGCATCGACCTTGTAGCTCACACGACGAACCGGCGAGAACAGCGCATCAACCGAAATATAGCCGATCGGAGCGTCTTCAGGACGGTTCTTGTCGGCAGGGACATAACCCTTGCCGGTATTGACGGTGAACTCGATATTGATCTCGGCGCCATCATCGAGATGGCAGATGACCAGATCGGGATTGAGCACTTCGATATCGCCGGAAACCTTGATATCGCCAGCCGTCACGGAGCCCGGACCCTGACGGGACAGGGTCAGGCGCTTCGGGCCTTCGCCACCCATCTTCAGGGCGATTTCCTTGACGTTCAGCACCAGGTCGGTGATGTCTTCACGCACGCCCGGGAGCGAGGAGAATTCATGCAGAATGCCGTCGATCTGAATTGCGGTTACTGCCGCGCCCTGAAGCGACGACAGCAGCACGCGACGAAGGGCATTGCCCAGGGTAAGACCGTATCCGCGCTCAAGCGGCTCGGCAACAACCGAGGCCACGCGCGCGTTGTCGCTGCCCGAAACAATGTCCAGTTTGGTCGGCTTGATCAGTTCCTGCCAGTTCCTCTGGATCGTCACGGTATTGTCCTTTCAAAATCGCGGCCATCGAAGGCCGCACCGCCGCAAACACAATAGGACTCCCGACCCATCCAATCGGCCGGGAGCATATTAATGGTCTTGTTAGACGCGGCGCCGCTTGCGCGGACGGCAGCCATTGTGCGGAATCGAGGTCACGTCGCGGATCGAGGTGACGTTGAAGCCGGCAGCCTGAAGGGCGCGCAGGGCCGATTCACGACCTGAACCAGGACCACGAACTTCGACCTCAAGGGTCTTCATGCCGTGTTCCTGAGCCTTCTTTGCCGCATCTTCAGCAGCAACCTGGGCAGCATAAGGGGTCGACTTGCGCGAACCCTTGAAGCCCATGACGCCCGAGCTGGACCACGAAATCGTGTTGCCCTGCATGTCGGCGATGGTGATCATGGTGTTGTTGAAGGAGGCGTTCACATGTGCGACGCCGGACGTGATATTCTTGCGCTCTTTACGACGAACGCGTGCGACTTCAGCCTTAGCCATTCTTATCCTCTAGGATATCGGCGCTGCCGTAATACCAGCAGCTCCACCACGGATTTAGCGGTTCAAGCCTTTTCAGCAACTCTGTCGAGCCACCAAAAACACCTGCCCCGCCAAATCCAATTCAAATCCCTGCCCCGCCACAGCGGGAACAGAATTACTTCTTCTTGCCAGCGATTGGCTTTGCCGGACCCTTGCGGGTACGAGCATTGGTGTGGGTGCGCTGACCGCGGACCGGAAGGCCACGACGGTGACGCAGACCACGGTAGTTACCGAGGTCCATCAGGCGCTTGATGTTCATCGCAACGTTACGACGAAGATCGCCTTCCACGATATAATCGCGGTCAATGGCTTCACGAATCTGAATGACTTCAGCGTCGGTCAGCTCGTTCACGCGGCGCTCGGCAGGAATGCCAACCGTTTCAGTAATATCCTTGGCGAACTTTTCGCCGATCCCGTGAATATACTGCAGCGCGATCACTACGCGCTTATTCGTCGGGATATTGACGCCAGCAATACGAGCCACGTCTGCTCTCCTTCATTCAACACGCGCCATCACGGCGGGTGCCTTTAAACAACAAGGGACCGGAATTCGACCCCCAACTCTGGGAAAACCGAATCCAGCCCAATGATCCATGAGACTGGTGCGGTTCTTTAAGGATAAGACCGGTCAGAGTCAACAGCCCCTGCCCGACCTCAAAATCATCTGCCGAGCGCGGATTTGATCGCGGCAGTAACATCATCGACCGGCGCCATACCGTCCACGGCCTTCAACTGGCCGCGCTCGGTATAATAGGCAACCAGCGGAGCAGTCTGCTCCGAATAGACGCCGAGGCGCTTGCGCAGCACTTCCTCATTGTCGTCGGCGCGAGCGCCGCCTGATTCCTTGGCGCGATTGATAACACGCTTTACCAGCTCGTCAGCCTCGGCCTTGATCTCGATGACAGCATCGAGCGCAATACCCTTGTCAGCCAGCATCCGATCAAGCGCCTCGGCCTGCGCGATGGTGCGCGGAAAGCCATCGAGGATAAATCCAGGCTTGCAATCGTCGGCATCGAGACGTTCAGAAACAATGCCGTTTACGATCGTGTCGGAAACCAGGTCGCCGCGATCAACCACGGCTTTGGCCTCCAGTCCCAGCGCGGTCTTAGCCGCGATGGCTGAGCGAAGAATATCACCCGTTGAGAGCTGGGGAATGCCATAGGCATCCACCAAAATCTTTGCCTGCGTCCCCTTCCCCGCGCCTGGCGGGCCCAACAGGATCAACCTCATCGACGCTTGCCTCCTCCAAGACGTGACTTCTTCAGAAGCCCTTCATATTGCTGGGCGACCAGATGGCTCTGGATCTGCGTGATCGTATCGAGCGTCACCGTCACCATAATCAGCAGCGAGGTGCCACCGATGAACTGGCTGACCGCCAGCTGGCTGAACATAACCTCGGGGATCAGCGCCACGACCATCAGATAGAGCGCGCCAGCAACCGTAATGCGCGTCAGCACATAATCGATGTGCTGAGCCGTACGCTCGCCCGGGCGGATACCCGGAATGAAGCCGCCGGAGCGCTTGAGATTGTCCGCCGTCTCCGTCGGATTGAAAACGATCGCCGTGTAGAAAAAGGCGAAGAACACGATGAAGAAGGCAAACAGCGCCAGATAGAGCGGCTGCCCACGGCCCAGAAGCGCCGTCACCGTCGTCAGCCATGCCGGAGCATCACCCTGCGCAGCAAACGACGCAATGGTCGCAGGCAGCAGCAGCAGCGAGGAGCCGAAGATGACCGGAATAACGCCAGCCGTATTGAGCTTCAATGGCAGGTGCGACGTGTCGCCCTGGAACATCTTATTGCCCACCTGACGCTTCGGATACTGGATCAGCAAGCGGCGCTGCGCGCGTTCAAAGAACACGATAACCGCAATCACCACCAGAGCCAGAACCAGCATGCCAAGCCCGGCAAAGCCCGGAATAGCGCCCGTACGGGCCAGTTCGAGGGTCTGAGCGACAGTCGCAGGCAGGTTTGCCACGATACCGGCAAAGATGATCAGCGAAATGCCGTTACCCACGCCGCGCGCCGTAATCTGTTCACCCAGCCACATCAGGAACATCGTACCGCCGACCAGCGTGATCACGGTCGAGATGCGGAAGAACCAACCCGGATTCAGCACAACGCCCTGGCTGCCTTCAAGGCCGACGGCAATGCCATAGGCCTGAACGGCGCAGAACAGCACCGCCAGATAGCGGGTGTACTGGTTCATCTTGCGACGACCGGATTCGCCTTCCTTCTTGAGCGCCTCAAGCCGCGGCGACGCGGTCGACACCACCTGCACCACGATGGATGCGGTAATGTAGGGAATGAGGTTCAGGGCAAAGATCGCCATACGTTCGACGGCACCGCCGGCGAACATGTTGAACATGCCGATAATGCCCTGCTGCGACTGTTCAAACGTCGCGCGGAACGCATCGGGATCGATCCCCGGAAGAGGAATATAGGTGCCCAAACGATAAACAAGCAGCGCGCCCAGTGTGAACCAGATGCGCTGCTGCAGGGCTTTCGCCTTGGAGAAGGTCGAGAAACTAAGATTACGTGCCAGCTGTTCGGCTGCGGACGCCATATACCGCTCCTACGGCTTGAATGCCAGGTGCGCTCGGAGCGCTGGAGACGCATATATGGAATATGTGCCGGCCAGACGCAACAAACCAAAAATAAAGCGCACCCGGCCTTATGACCGGGTACGCCCTACCAAGACAATTACTTGGCGTATGGGGCCTTCTTCCAGGTCTCTTTGACCGGGATCAGGTCGAGCTTGCCGCCAGCAGCTTCGATAGCAGCAGCAGCGCCCTTGGTGGCATAATCAACCTTGAAGGTAACCTTCTTGGCCGAGAAACCTTCAGAGCCGATCAGGCGCACGCCGTCCTTGGGACGACGGATGACACCGGCAGCCACGAGAGCAGCGGAATCCACCACGCCCTTGATGTCCAGCTTACCGCTGTCGATATAGGCCTGAATGCGGTCGATGCGGACTTCGTTGAAATCCTTGGGATTCCAAGCGTTGAAGCCGCGCTTCGGCATACGCATGTGAAGGGGCATCTGGCCGCCTTCAAAGCCGTTGATCGCAACACCGGCACGAGCCGTCTGGCCCTTGCCGCCGCGACCACCGGTCTTGCCGACACCCGAGCCAATACCACGACCGATGCGGACGCGGACCTTATTGGCACCGGGATTGTCACGAAGATCATTCAAACGGGTCATAATATCAGGCTCCCTTACTCGCCGACGACGCGGACGAGGTGCGGGATCTTGTTGATCATGCCACGAACTTCGGGCGTATCAACCAGCTCACGCTGCTTGTTCATCTTGTTGAGCCCGAGCCCGATCAGGGTCGCGCGCTGGCTCTTCTCACGGCGGATCGGCGAACCAACCTGCTGTACGACGATGGTCTTGTCTTTTGCCATTGTACTTCTCCGTGCCCGCTATCAGGCTTCGACGGCAGTCTCGCCACGGCGAGCTTGCAGTTCGGAAACCTTGAGGCCGCGACGGGAAGCCACCGAACGGGGGCTATCAACGCGCTTGAGCGCATCGAACGTGGCGCGAACCATGTTGTAAGGATTTGCAGTGCCCTGCGACTTGGCAACGATATCGTTGATGCCAAGCGTTTCGAACACGGCGCGCATCGGACCACCGGCAATGATACCGGTACCCGGAACGGCAGCACGCAGGATGACCTTGCCAGCGCCGTGGCGGCCGGTAACGTCATGGTGCAGCGTGCGGGCGTCGCGCAGCGGAACGCGGATCATCTGACGCTTTGCCTGTTCAGTGGCCTTGCGGATTGCCTCTGGAACTTCACGGGCCTTACCGTGACCGAACCCGACGCGACCCTTCTGGTCACCAACGACGACGAGCGCCGCGAAACCAAAGCGACGGCCGCCCTTCACAACCTTGGCCACACGATTGATGTGGACCAGGCGATCGACGAACTCGCTTTCGCGTTCTTGTACGTCTCTGCTCATTTTATCTGTTCCTCGCCGGGTTAGAACTGCAGACCGCCCTCACGGGCAGCGTCTGCAAGGGCCTTAACACGGCCGTGATAGATGTAAGCGCCACGATCGAAAACGACCTCGCCAACCCCAGCCTTCACACCGCGCTCGGCGATCAGCTTGCCAATCGTGGCAGCGGCTTCCGAAGTCGCGCCATTCTTGACGGAGGACTTGATGTCCTTTTCCAGGGTCGAAGCGGCGGCCAGAGTGCGGCCGGTCGTGTCGTCGATGATCTGGGCGTAGATATTCTTGTCCGAACGGAAAACCGACAGACGGGGACGACCGAAGGCACGAGCCTTGAGCGCCTTGCGGACACGGGCCTTGCGACGATCCGCACCTTTTGCAGAAATTGCCATTTCCGGCGCTCCTTACTTCTTCTTGCCTTCTTTGCGGAAGACCTGCTCGCCGGCGTAACGCACACCCTTGCCCTTGTAGGGCTCGGGGGGACGCCAGCCGCGGATCTCGGCCGCAACCTGGCCAACTGCCTGCTTGTCGATGCCGGTCACGACGATTTCCGTCGGCGCCGGAACGGCAAGGGTGATACCTTCAGGAGCCTTATAGACCACTTCATGGCTGAAACCGAGCGAGAGCTTGACGTCCTTGCCCTGCATCGCGGCGCGGTAACCAACGCCCTGAATGGCGAGCTTCTTTTCGAAGCCTGCGCTCACCCCGGTGACCAGATTCTGGATCAGCGCGCGGGTGGTGCCCCAGGCAGCGCGTGCCTCGCGGGAATCGTTTGCCGGGGTAACGGACAGACCGTCATCACCCTGCTCGACATTGACGATATCCATGAGCGTGAGGCTCAGTTCGCCCTTCGGGCCCTTGGCGGACACGACACGACCATTGATCGTGACCGTAACGCCGTTTACCGGGGCCACCGGTTTCTTGCCAGTACGTGACATAATTCTTCCTTGAGTAATCGTCTTGCCACGCCTTCCTTAGAAGACGCGGCAGAGTACCTCGCCACCCACATTGGCAGCCTTGGCTTCGTGGTCGGCCATCACACCCTTGGGGGTGGAGAGGATCGAAACACCAAGGCCATTGGCAACCTGTGGAATATTCTTGACGGATGCGTAAACGCGACGGCCGGGACGCGAAACGCGCTCGATCGTGCGGATAACGCCCTGATCGTCCGAATACTTCAGTTCGATTTCGTATTCGGCCGCACCGTTTTCAAACTTGGTCTCCGAATAGCCGCGGATGAAACCCTCGGACTGGAGCACGTCCAGCACGCGACCGCGAAGGGTCGATGCCGGTGTTGAAACGGAAGACTTGCGACGCTGCTGGGCGTTGCGGATGCGGGTCAGCATATCGCCGATAGGATCGGAAAAGCTCATGTGATGTTCTCCTTACCAGCTTGACTTCACCAGACCCGGGATCTGACCCAGGTTGCCCAGCTGACGCAGGGCAATACGGCTCATCTTGAGCTTGCGATAGTAACCACGCGGGCGACCCGACACTTCGCAACGGTTGCGAATGCGGATCTTTGCCGAGTTGCGCGGCAGTTCAGCCAGCTTGAGGCTGGCCTTGAAACGCTCTTCAATCGGAGCGTCCTGGTTCTTGACGGTTGCCTTGAGGGCAGCACGCTTTTCAGCATACTGCTTGGTCAAAGCAGCGCGCTTCTTGTTCTTTTCGATGGAGCTGGTCTTTGCCATGTCCTGATCCTTTATCCCTTCCCTGCCCGCTTACTGGCGGAATGGGAAGTTGAAAGCCTTGAGAAGCGCGCGCGCCTCATCATCATTCTTGGCCGTCGTGGCAATCACGATGTCCATGCCCCAAACCTGATCGATCTGATCATAGTTGATTTCGGGGAAAACGATGTGTTCCTTGAGGCCAAAAGCATAATTGCCATTGCCGTCAAAAGCGTTCGGGTTCAGGCCACGGAAGTCACGGACGCGCGGCAGTGCGATTGTCACCAGGCGGTCCAGAAACTCATACATGCGGGTCTTGCGGAGCGTGACCTTCACGCCGAGCGGCATGTTTTCACGAACCTTGAAACCAGCAATCGACTTGCGAGCATGGGTGATAACCGGTTTCTGACCAGCAATCAATTCCAGCTGATCGGCAGCCGACTTTACCTTCTTGGTGTCGTTGACGGCTTCGCCAACGCCCATGTTCAGCACGATCTTGTCAAGGCGCGGAAGCTCCATGACGTTCTTGTAGTTGAACTGCTCACGCAGTGCAGCCTTGATCGTGTTGTCGTATTCGGTCCGGAGACGCGGAACGTAAGCGGTCTCAGCCATCGATCTGATCTCCGGTGGTCTTGGCGACGCGGGTCTTCACGCCGTCCTTGATCTGGAAACCGACGCGGGTGGGCTTGCCCTTCGCATCGGCGACGGCCAGGTTCGACAGGTGAATTGGCGCTTCCTTGGTGAAGATGCCGGAATCCTGCGAGGCAGTCTGCTTCTGGTGACGACGGACAAGGTTGATACCCTGGACCAGCGCCTTGGTTTCGGTCGGAATGACAGACAGGACCTGACCGGTCTTGCCCTTGTCCTTGCCGGCGAGGACGACCACTTTGTCGCCCTTCTTAATCTTGGCGGCCATTACAGCACCTCAGGAGCGAGCGAAATGATCTTCATGTGGTTCTTGGCGCGGAGCTCGCGCGGAACTGGTCCGAAGATACGTGTGCCGATTGGTTCTTTCTGATTGTTCAGAAGAACGGCGGCGTTCTTGTCGAAACGGATGACGGTGCCATCGGGGCGACGGATGTCGGTTGCGGTGCGAACCACCACAGCCTTCATAACCTGGCCCTTCTTAACGCGGCCGCGCGGAATAGCGTCCTTGACCGAAACGACGATAACGTCGCCGACCGAGGCGTACTTGCGATGCGAACCGCCCAGCACCTTGATGCACATGACTCGCTTGGCGCCGGAATTATCGGCGACGTCGAGGTTGGACTGCATCTGGATCATGACTGGATGCCTTCTAATTTATCGGCAGCACCGTCACCCGGCGCGCCGACCTGAATTGTTTCTCTTACGCGGACGGAACAAGCGCCCAGCGCTTGTTCTTGCTGATCGGCGCTGTTTCCTCGATCCACACGGTCTGACCGACCTTGGCCACGTTGTTTTCATCGTGGGCGTGGTACTTCTTAGAACGACGCACGGTCTTCTTCAGAAGCGGGTGAGTAAAACGGCGCTCGACACGAACCACGATGGTCTTGTCGTTGGCGTCGGAGACGACAGTCCCCTGCAAAACGCGCTTTGGCATGGACCTATTCCTTACTTAGCTGCGTTCTTCTGGGTCAGGATCGTCTTGATCCGCGCGATGTCGCGGCGGACTTCCTTGACCCGGGCCGGCTTTTCCAACTGCTGGGTAGCGCGCTGGAAACGCAGGTTGAACTGTTCTTTCTTCAGGTCGACGAGCTGATCTTTCAGTTCGTCTGCGGTCTTGGCCCGCACATCACTGGCTTTCATGCTCGTGTTCCTTAGTCAGCAATACGCGTAACGATACGCGTGGTGATCGGCAGCTTCATCGCACCGAGGCGAAGCGCCTCCTTTGCAACGTCTTCGGGTACGCCGTCAATCTCAAAAACGATACGACCCGGCTTAACGCGTGCGGCCCAGAATTCCACCGAACCCTTACCCTTACCCATACGGACTTCGGTAGGCTTCTTGGAAACCGGCAGATCCGGGAAAATCCGGATCCACACGCGGCCCTGACGCTTCATCTCACGAGTGATCGCGCGACGGGCAGCTTCGATCTGACGGGCAGTGACGCGCTCTGGCTCGGTGGCCTTCAATGCGTACTGGCCGAATGCCAGATCGGTACCACCCTTGGCCAGGCCATGGATGCGGCCCTTATGGGCCTTGCGAAACTTAGTTCTCTTAGGTTGCAGCATGTTTCACTGACCTTCTTATGCGCGTTCGCGGTCGCGGTCACCACGCTCACGGCGCGGTTCGCGTTCGCTACGCTGACCGCCTTCGCTACCTTCGGTAGCACGGCGCTCATGAGCCGACGGATCATGCTCAAGGACTTCGCCCTTGAAGATCCAGACCTTGATACCGATGATGCCGTAAGTGGTTTCGGCTTCAGCAGTACCGTAGTCGATATCAGCACGCAGGGTGTGCAGCGGGACGCGGCCTTCGCGGTACCATTCGGTACGAGCGATGTCGGCGCCACCTAGACGACCACCAACATTGACGCGGATACCACCGGCGCCCATGCGGATTGCGGTCTGCACGGCGCGCTTCATGGCGCGACGGAATGCCACACGGCGTTCCAGCTGCTGGGCAATGCCCTGGGCAACCAGCGTTGCGTCGGTTTCCGGCTTGCGCACTTCAACGATGTTGATGTGCACTTCGCTGTCGGTGAACTTCTTCACCTTGGCGCGAATCTTGTCGATGTCAGCGCCCTTCTTGCCGATCACGATGCCCGGACGGGCAGTGTGGATCGACACGCGGCACTTGCGGTGCGGACGCTCGATGACGATCTTGGAAACCGCAGCAGCCTTGAGGTCTTCCATCAGAGCCGTACGGATCTTCAGGTCTTCCTGCAGGAGCGTGCCATATTCACCCTTGTTGGCGAACCAGCGGCTGTCCCAGGTACGGTTGATGCCGAGGCGGAAGCCAATCGGATTGATCTTCTGACCCATTATGCGGCCTCCTCAACTTGACGAACGATGATCGTCAGGTGCGAGAATGGCTTCTCGACACGCGCCGACTTACCGCGGCCACGAGCCATGAAACGCTTCATGACCAGCGAATTGCCAACGAAGGCTTCGGCAACGACGAGGGCGTCGGTGTCCAGGCCATGATTGTTCTCGGCATTGGCGATGGCGCTTTCCAGCACCTTCTTGACCTGGCCGGAGATGCGCTTGTGGCTGAATTCGAGATCGGCCAGAGCCTTCTCAACCTTCTTGCCACGGATCAACTGCGCGACGAGGTTCAGCTTCTGAGGGCTGATGCGCAGCATGCGCAGCACAGCCTTAGCCTCGTTATCCTTGAGAGCGCGCTCAGTCTTAGGCTTGCTCATCTTACTTCCTCTTGGCCTTCTTGTCGGCCGCATGCCCGTAATAGGTACGGGTTGGGGCGAACTCGCCAAACTTGTGACCGATCATGTCTTCGGTGACGTTCACCGGAACATGCTTCTGGCCGTTGTGCACGCCGAACGTGATGCCGACAAACTGCGGCAGGATGGTCGAGCGACGCGACCAGATCTTGACCACATCGTTGCGGCCAGAGGTCTGGGCCTTCTCGGCCTTCTTGAGCAGATAGCCGTCGACGAACGGCCCCTTCCAAATCGAACGGGTCATGTCTTACCTGCCCTTCTTCACGTGACGGCTGCGAACGATAAACTGGTCCGTAGCCTTGTTGCTGCGCGTACGCTTGCCCTTGGTCGGCTTGCCCCACGGCGTAACCGGATGACGGCCACCGGAGGTACGGCCTTCACCACCACCATGCGGGTGATCGACCGGGTTCATGGTCACGCCGCGGTTGACGGGCTTGCGGCCCAGCCAGCGGTTACGACCGGCCTTGCCGAGCGAGGTGTTGGAGTGGTCCTGGTTGGACACGGCACCAACGGTTGCCAGGCACGAGCCATGCACGCGGCGCTGCTCGCCGGAGTTGAGGCGCAGAATGGCCCAACCCTGGTCGCGGCCCACATACTGGGCATAGGCACCGGCCGAACGAGCGACCTGACCACCCTTGCGGGGCTTCAGCTCGATGTTGTGCACGATGGTGCCAACCGGCATGCGTTCCAGCGGCATTGCGTTGCCCGGCTTCACGTCGGCGCCGTTCATCGAGGAGATGACCTTGTCGCCGGCAGTCAGACGCTGCGGAGCAATGATGTAAGCCAGATCGCCGTCTTCGTACTTGATCAGCGCGATCCATGCAGTGCGGTTCGGATCGTATTCGAGACGTTCTACGGTCCCTACTGCGTCGAACTTCACGCGCTTGAAATCGATCAGGCGATAGCTGCGCTTGTGACCACCACCGCGATGGAACGCGGTGATACGGCCGTGATTGTTACGACCACCGGTCTTGCTCAGGCCTTCGGTCAAAGTCTTGACCGGCTTGCCCTTCCACAGTTCCGAACGGTCGGTCGTGATCAGGGTACGACGGCCTTCGGAGGTGGGATTGTAAGTCTTTAGAGCCATTTGTCTGTCTCTCGTCCCTTAGAGGCCGGTCGAAATGTCGATCGACTGACCATCGACCAGGGTTACGATAGCCTTCTTGACGTCATTGCGAGTGCCGACGCGACCGCGGAAGCGCTTCACCTTGCCCTTGCGGACCAGGGTGTTCACTGCCTTGACCTTGACCGAAAAGAGCTGCTCGACGGCGGCCTTGATATCGGTCTTGTTGGCGTCGATGGCGACATCGAAGACGACCTGGTTGGCTTCTGAAGCCATGGTCGACTTTTCCGTCACGACGGGGTTACGAATAATGTCGTAAGCGGCAAGCTTGTTCATGCGAACCTCGCTTCGAGCGCCTCAAGCGCTGCCTTGGTGAGGACGAGCTTGTCACGCTTCAGGATCGACACAACGTTGATCCCCTGCACCGGCAGCACGTCGATATTCGGGATGTTGCGAGCGGCCAGAGCAAAGTTCTGATCGACATTCGCGCCATCGATGATCAGGGCGTTTGCCCATTCCAGCTTGCCGAAGGTCGTGCGCAGAGCTGCAGTCTTGGCTTCCTTCTGAGCAACGCTGTCGATCACGATCAGCGAGCCAGCCTTGGCCTTGGACGACAGGGCATGCTTCAGCGCCAGAACGCGAACCTTCTTGGGAAGGTCGATAGCGTGGCTACGCGGGGTCGGACCGAATGCACGGCCACCGCCACGGAACTGGGGAGCCTTGCGATCGCCATGACGAGCGCCGCCCGAACCCTTCTGCTTCACGAACTTCTTGCCCGTAGCAGCGCCTTCAGAACGGTTCTTCACGTCATGCGTGCCAGCCATAGCCTTGAGCTGCTGGTAGCGAACCATGCGGTGCAGGATGTCGGGACGGACTTCGAGACCGAAGACGTCGTCCTTGAGATCGACCGTACCGGCGGACTTACCGTCGAGTGTGGTTACCTTGAGTTCCATTTACTTCGCTTCTCCCGCAGCAGCGGCCTCGAACGAGCCGGGGAAGGCTGCGTTCGCGGGAGCCGGCTTCTTGACGGCGTCCTTGATCATGATCCAGGCACCCTTGGAGCCGGGAACCGAACCCTGGATCATGATAAGACCACGCTCCACGTCAGTCTTGACGACCTTGACGTTCTGCGTGGTGATACGACGATCACCCATATGGCCCGGCATCTTCTTGTTCTTGAAGGTACGGCCTGGATCCTGACGCTGACCGGTCGAACCGATCGAGCGGTGCGACACGGACACACCGTGCGAGGCGCGCAGACCACCAAAGTTCCAGCGCTTCATACCGCCGGCAAAACCCTTACCGATGGAGGTTCCGGTCACGTCGACCAGCTGGCCTTCTGCAAAATGGTCGGCCTTGAACGTAGCGCCAACCTCAATGAGGCTGTCGGCATCCACGCGGAACTCTACCACGTGACGCTTGGGCTCGACCTTGGCGACGGCATACTGCCCACGCTCGGCCTTGGAGATGTTCTTTGCCTTAGCCTGGCCTGCGCCAAGCTGCAGCGCAACATAGCCGTCCTTCTCGACGGTACGCTGACCAACAACCTGACAGTTCTGCAGGCTGAGCACCGTCACGGGGACGTGCGAGCCGTCCTCTGCGAAGATGCGGGTCATCCCCAGCTTCTGTGCGATCAATCCAGAACGCATCGGTTTTACCTTTTCATTTGGCGCTCTGCCGGGTCATGGTTTCAGAGGACCCTTTTTGCGGCAGGCGCGGAAGCTTTTGTTTTTAGAGCTTGATTTCGACGTCGACGCCGGCGGCGAGGTCAAGCTTCATCAATGCATCGACTGTCTGAGGGGTCGGATCCACAATGTCGAGAAGACGCTTGTGGGTCCGGATCTCAAACTGCTCACGCGCCTTCTTGTCGATGTGCGGCGAGCGGTTCACGGTGAACTTGTCGATGTGGGTCGGCAGCGGAATCGGACCGCGAACCTGGGCACCCGTGCGCTTTGCAGTGTTGACGATCTCGCGGGTCGACGTATCGAGCACGCGATGGTCAAACGCCTTGAGGCGGATGCGGATATTCTGACCGTTCATCTTCTCAAATCCTGACGGAAAAAGAACGCGGCGCGCTGATTCGCGCGCCGCGAATGTCCTATAGACTTACTTCAGGATCGTGGCAACGACGCCCGAACCAACGGTACGGCCACCTTCACGGATAGCGAAGCGGAGCTTCTCTTCCATGGCGATCGGCACGATCAGCTGAACGTTGATGTTCAGGTTGTCGCCCGGCATCACCATCTCGGTGCCTTCTGGCAGCGTCACGATACCGGTCACGTCCGTGGTACGGAAGTAGAACTGGGGACGGTAGTTGCCGAAGAACGGAGTATGACGGCCGCCTTCTTCCTTGGTGAGGATGTACACCTCAGCAGTGAAGTCGGTGTGCGGGGTCACGGAACCGGGCTTGCAGAGAACCTGGCCGCGCTCAACCTGAGTGCGGTCGATACCACGGATCAGGGCACCAACGTTGTCGCCAGCCTGACCGGAGTCGAGCAGCTTGCGGAACATTTCGACGCCGGTAACGGTGGTCTTCTGAGTTGCCTTGATGCCGACGATTTCGACTTCTTCACCAACCTTGATGATGCCGCGCTCAACGCGACCGGTCACCACGGTACCACGACCCGAGATCGAGAACACGTCTTCGATCGGCAGCAGGAACGGCAGATCAACGGGGCGCTCTGGCTGCGGGATGTAAGCGTCAACGGCTTCCATCAGCTTGAGAACGGCGTCGTGACCGAGTTCCTTGTTGCTGTCTTCGAGGGCGGCCAGAGCCGAACCACGGATCACAGGAATGTCGTCGCCGGGGAATTCGTAGGACGAAAGCAGCTCGCGCACTTCCATTTCAACGAGTTCGAGCAGTTCCGGATCGTCGACCATGTCGCACTTGTTCAGGAACACGACCAGAGCCGGCACGCCAACCTGACGAGCGAGCAGGATGTGCTCACGGGTCTGGGGCATCGGGCCGTCAGCAGCGGACACGACGAGGATCGCGCCGTCCATCTGGGCAGCGCCGGTGATCATGTTCTTCACATAGTCGGCGTGGCCCGGGCAGTCGACGTGAGCGTAGTGACGGTTAGCCGTCTCGTACTCGACGTGCGAGGTGTTGATGGTGATGCCGCGAGCCTTTTCTTCGGGCGCGCTGTCGATCGACGCATAGTCCTTGAACGCTGCGCCGCCGGTTTCGGCCAGAATCTTGGTGATCGCTGCAGTCAACGAGGTCTTGCCATGGTCAACGTGACCAATGGTGCCGATGTTGCAGTGCGGCTTGGAGCGGGAAAATTTTTCCTTCGCCATCTTTTTTCTCCAAAAACGTCAGCGCAATCGCCGACTTTCAGTTGAGTTAATAGCTTGCGCTGTTTTTAGGCGTACTTGGCCTGGACTTCGTCAGCAACGGCCTGCGGGACCTGCTCGTAATGGTCGAACGTCATCGTGTATTGAGCACGACCCTGGCTCATAGAGCGCAGCGAGTTCACATAACCGAACATGTTTGCAAGCGGCACGAACGCATTCACGACCTGGACCACACCACGGCTTTCAGTGCCCTGGATCTGTCCACGACGCGAGTTGAGGTCGCCGATGACGTCGCCCATGTAATCGTCTGGCGTGACAACTTCAACCTTCATGATCGGTTCGAGAATTTTCGGACCAGCTTCACGAAGGGCTTCACGGAAGCCTGCACGACCAGCGATTTCGAAGGCGAGCACCGAGGAGTCCACGTCGTGGTAAGCACCGTCGACGAGGGTCACCTTAACGTCAACGACCGGGAAGCCAATCAGCGGGCCTGCGCCCATGACCGATTCGATACCCTTGCTGACGCCCGGGACGTATTCACGAGGAACAGCGCCGCCGACGATGGCGTTGACGAACTCGAGACCCTTGCCAACTTCACCCGGCTCCACGACGATCTTGATACGGGCGAACTGACCCGAACCGCCGGACTGCTTCTTGTGGGTGTAGTCTTTTTCGGTCTTGCGGGTGATGGTCTCACGGTAAGCCACCTGCGGCTGACCGATATTGGCCTCCACCTTGAACTCGCGCTTCATGCGGTCGACGAGAATGTCGAGGTGCAATTCGCCCATGCCCGAGATGATCGTCTGACCCGATTCTTCGTCAGTCTTGACGCGGAAAGACGGATCTTCAGCTGCCAGGCGGTTGAGGGCGAGGCCCATCTTTTCCTGGTCGGCCTTGGACTTCGGCTCGACGGAGATGTCGATAACCGGATCCGGGAAGACCATGCGCTCGAGGATAACCTGCGAATTGGTCGGAGCAAGGGTGTCACCAGTGGTGGTGTCCTTGAGACCAACGATCGCCACGATGTCGCCAGCGAAGGCTTCCGTGATCTGCTCGCGGCTGTTCGAGTGCATCTGGAACATGCGACCGACGCGCTCGCGCTTGCCCTTCACAGTGTTTTCCAGCTGGACGCCAGCTTCGAGGTGACCCGAATAGATGCGGCAGAAGGTCAACGTGCCCATGTGCGGGTCGTTGGCGATCTTGAATGCCAGCAGCGAAAGCGGCTCATTGTCGTCAGCATGACGCTCGATCGGCTCTTCGGTCTTCGCGTCGATACCCTTGATTGCCGGAATATCGGTTGGCGCAGGCAGGAAGTCGATCACGCCGTCCAGGAGAGGCTGCACGCCCTTGTTCTTGAAGGCCGAGCCTGCGTAGACAAGGAAGAACTTCGTATCAAGGACGCCCTTGCGGAGCAGGCGACGAATGGTGTCGTTATTCGGAACTTCGCCATTCAGGTAAGCTTCCATCGCTGCGTCGTCCATTTCGACGGCCGCTTCGATCATCTGCTCACGGAACTTCTCGGCAGTTGCCTTGAGATCTTCAGGAATCTCGACAACGTCCCAGGCAGCACCAAGCTCTTCATTGTGCCAGATCAGAGCATTCATCTCGATCAGGTCAACAACGCCCTTGAACTCGGTTTCCGCGCCGACAGGAATCTGCACCGGGATGCCCTTGGCACCCAGACGCGAACCAATCATTTCAACGCAACGGAAGAAGTCGGCGCCGATCTTGTCCATCTTGTTCACAAAGATGAGACGCGGCACTTCGTACTTGTCGGCCTGGCGCCAGACGGTTTCCGTCTGCGGCTCCACACCAGCATTGGCGTCGAGAAGAGCAACGGCACCGTCGAGCACGCGCAGCGAACGCTCGACTTCAATGGTGAAGTCAACGTGGCCGGGGGTATCGATGATGTTGAAGCGGTGCTGCACACCATCGCGCGACTTCCACGACGTGGTGGTCGCAGCCGAAGTGATGGTGATGCCGCGTTCCTGCTCCTGCTCCATCCAGTCCATGGTGGAAGCACCATCATGGGTCTCGCCCATCTTATGGTTCTTGCCGGTATAGTACAGGATGCGCTCGGTCGTAGTCGTCTTGCCAGCATCGATGTGAGCCATGATGCCGAAGTTGCGATACAGATTAATTGGGAATTCGCGTGCCATGGGGCGCTCCTACTACCAGCGGTAGTGCGAGAAGGCACGGTTGGCATCAGCCATACGGTGCGTGTCTTCGCGTTTCTTGACGGCCTGACCACGACCATTCATCGCATCCATGAGTTCGCCGGACAGGCGCTCACGCATGGTGTTCTCGCCGCGCTTGCGGGCGGAGTCGATGAGCCAGCGGATGGCCAGGGCCTGCTGACGGTCTGCACGGACTTCAACCGGAACCTGGTAGGTTGCACCACCAACGCGGCGCGAACGAACTTCAACAGCCGGACGGATGTTTTCCAGGGCACCGTGGAAGACGGTGATAGGGTCTTGCTTGGTCTTGCTCTCGACGATGTCGAAGGCACCATAGACGATCGACTCAGCAGTCGACTTCTTGCCATCGTTCATGAGCGAATTCATGAACTTGGTAAGGACCAGATCGCCATACTTGGCGTCGGGGATAACGTCGCGTTTTTCTGCGCGGTGACGACGGGACATATCTCGATCTCCTTACTTCGGACGCTTCGCGCCGTACTTCGAACGGCGTTGCTTACGGTCCTTCACGCTCTGCGTGTCGAGCACACCGCGGAGCACGTGATAGCGAACACCCGGCAAGTCGCGCACGCGACCGCCGCGGATGAGCACAACGGAGTGCTCCTGAAGGTTGTGACCTTCGCCCGGGATGTACGAAATCACTTCGCGCTGGTTGGTCAGGCGAACCTTGGCCACCTTACGCAGAGCCGAGTTCGGCTTCTTCGGGGTCGTCGTGTACACACGGGAGCAAACGCCACGCTTCTGCGGGTTAGCTTCCATGGCCGGAACTTTGTTCCGCTTTGGCTTGCTGGCGCGTGGCTTGCGGATCAGCTGATTAATGGTGGGCATTGCGCTCTATTCCATTGGTCCAAAATAATACGGTCTACACAAGCAAACCAAAGCGGCGCTTACCCGAACCTGAAAGGATTCGGCAGCGCCCCAATTGCAGCGGACCACCCACCAAAAGGCAGCAGTCATGCGCACAAGGATTTGCTTCGTCTAGTTACCCGACAGTGTGTTTGATTGCCCTGGATTCCCGCGCTAGGTGGCAGGGACCCGGTGTGACAACCACGACCGACCGCTAAGGTAGGCGCTGTTTAGAGCCGATGACTCGCCCCGTCAAGGATTCTTTCTTGAAAAAACCGAGGGAGAGCCATGCGTTTCGGCGGGTTCGGGAGCGAATGGAATAAAATGACGGAATGGACGAAGTTAATGAAATTCGTCCATTCCCGTTTCATTACAAGACAGTGGCAGGCGGCGCACTAGCCCAGATCAATCCATCTCTGCTCGTCATGGCTGCGCGCCATCGCGTGCACTGCGCGTTCGATCTGGAGGCCGGCAGTGAAGTCGACAACGCGTGCCGCCTCTCCCGAAATGGCCCGCAGCAATTCATGGCACTCGATGATCTTGAGATCATTGAAGCCCAGCCCATGGCCCGGCGCCGGGATGAATCGATCATATGGCTGGTGAACGGGCGCGGCGAGCATGGTCGTATACCCCTGCCCGGCCGCTGGTCCTTTGGCCTGATAGATCTGCAACTCGTTCATGCGCTCCTGATCGTAGACGATGCTGCCGGCCGAACCGAAGATTTGCAGGGCAATCCGACCTTTCCGGCCCCAGGCTGACCGATTGACCGCTAGAATGCCGGTGATCTGCCCCACCTCGAACAGCACATTGGCGATGTCGAATGTTTCGACCGCGCGGCGACCGCCAGTATTGACGGGCCGATCCGCATAGGGCTTGGCCTGATGTGCAAAGACGCGGGACAGATTCCCGAAAAGGGTCTGAATGAGACTCAGTGGGTGAACCGCAAAGTCATCCAATGCCCCATAGCCAGAACTGGATTCGCTCTTCCAATAAAAGAGCGCCTCCGGATCGGCCATGAAATCCTCGTCCATTTCGACACGAACATGATTCACATCGCCAATGGCGCCCGCTTCGATCAGCGCGCCGATCTGCCGGACCATCGGGTTCTGGATATAGTTGTAGCCGAGAATGGCCACCTTACCGCTGGCCTTTGCCGCCTTCTCCATGCTTTCGGCTTCCGCAAAGCCAACGGCCATCGGCTTCTCACACCAGACATGCTTGCCTGCCTCCAGTGCCGCGATGGCCATTTCAGCATGAAAGGCATTGGGCGTGGTGATGGAGACCACATCGACCTCCGGATTGGCGATCAGCTCGCGCCAATCGGCGGTGGAGCGTTCAAAGCCGAACTCCCCTGCCCTTTGCTGCGCCAGTTCCGCATTGGCCTCCGCCAGATGAACAAGCCGAGGCTTGGGACCATCACCAAAGACGGCCTTGACCGAATTCCATGCCAGGGCGTGACACTTGCCCATATAGCCGGTGCCGATAAGGCCGACCCCGATTGTGTTCGACATATCTCTATCCTTAGACAGTGCCACCGAGCGAGGTACTGAGTTCGGCCAGCTCCGCGCCACCCGCCATCATGTCCTGCAATTCTTCAGGTTGCAGCTCGCCCTTCTTTGCCGTGCCCAATGTCTTGCCGCGATTGAGCACGGTAAATCGGTCGCCCACAGCCATGGCATGGCGCACATTATGGGTGATGAAGATGATGCCCACGCCAGTCTTGCGCACCCTGTCGATTGTCGCCAGCACATTGGCCGTCTGACGGACACCGAGGGCGGATGTGGGTTCGTCGAGGATCAGCACCTTGGCGCCGAAATAGACCGCCCGGGCAATGGCGACCGTCTGCCGCTCGCCGCCAGACAATGTACCCACGGCCTGATCAGGCTCACGCAGGTTGATGCCCATACGGCGCATCTCTTCGAGAGTGATCTGATTGGCCCGATCCATATCGAGGAACTGGAACGGTCCCCAACCCTTGCGCGGCTCCCGGCCCATCCAGAAATTGCGGGTCACCGACATGAGCGGGATCATGGCCAGGTCCTGGTAAACCGTCGCCACGCCCGCCGTCATCGCGTCGCGCGGGCTGGCAAAGGACATGGTCTGTCCGTTCATGCGGATTTCGCCGGATGTCGGCTTGTGCACGCCGGCCATGGTCTTGATGAAGGTCGACTTGCCCGCACCATTATCGCCGAGCAGGCAATGGCACTCGCCCGGCATGACCGAGACGGACACGCCATTGAGCGCGATGACGGGACCAAACTGCTTCTTGATATCGATAAGCTCGATAAGAGGTGTATCGGCCATGGCTCAGCGCTCCCCTGTAATGAGGCGGCGGATATAGGTGTTGAGGATAACGGCGAGCAGCAGAATGACGCCGAGGAAAACGCGGAACAGCGAGCTTTCAACCCCGGCGAAGAACAGACCCTGCTGCACGACGCCGAAGATCAGGGCTCCAAGAGCCGCCCCGATAACCGAGCCATAGCCGCCGGTGAGCAGCGCACCACCGATAACCACGGCAATGATGGCTTCAAATTCCTTGAGCAGGCCACGATCGGCCGCTGCGGAGCCGAACTCCATCACCTGACAGGCCGCAAAGACAGTTGCGCAGAACGCCGAGAATATGAACATGGCGATCTTCACGCGATCCACGGGAACGCCGACATAGCGCGCCGCTTTGGCATCGCCACCCGCCGCATAGATCCAGTTTCCGAAACGCGTTCGGGTAAGCAGGATATGCGCAAAGACGATGAGCGCGATGGCCCAGATCATCAACATGGGAATACCGTCGACCACCGGTTGCCCCGCGCGGTTACCGGCCTGGAAGGTGGCGATCCAGCCCATATCGGCCAGCCAGTAGAAAAAGAAGCCGAAGACCTTGCCGCCAAACAGCGCCGCCAGCCAGTCTCCCTGCGCCGCTTCGCGCACGCCGCCGATGATGGTCTGGCGGGTGGTAGAAATCGACAGATAGATGGTGAGGCCACGCAGTATATAGAGCGAGGCGAGCGTCACGATAAAAGACGGCAGGCCAGTCTTGATGACCAGATAGCCATTGGCCGCACCAATCAGCATGGCGACAACAAAGGCCGCGATGATGGCAGCCCACATCGGCCAGCCGAGATGCACGCTCAACAGGGCGATGACGATACCGGCAAAGCCGATCATCGAACCGACCGACAGATCGAATTCGCCCGCGATCATCAGCAGGCACGCGCCAACCGCGATGATGGCGAATTGGGCGGAGACCACACCCCAGTTCATGATTCCGTCGGCGGCAAACATGCCCGTGCCACCGGCAACAATCGCAAAATAGATAAACACAACGACCGTGCCGGCCATGGCGCCTAATTCAGGGCGGACGAATGCGCGGCGCATGGCCGATTGCCGTTGAACGCGTTCATCGGCGACCGGTGCACCCGAAGGTTGGTCAACCATCTTCATTTCTCCGAGACGGGGAAGGCGCATCGCGCCAGATCAAAGCATCCGGGGCCGCCAAAGGCGGCCCCGGCGGGAGGCTGGTCAGCGATACTGACCGGCATATTGCTCGACCAGAGCAATATTATCCTTGGTGATGAAGCCCGGGCCCGAATTGATGGAATTGCCCGGAACCACGCCATAACGTGCCAGATTGGTCAGCACGACCACCGGCAGATAACCTTGCAGGAACGGCTGCTGATCAATAGCGAAGTTGATGGTGCCATCCTTGACCGCCGCAGCAATTTCGCTCGACAGATCGAAGGTGCCAAAGAAGATCGCACCCGCCTGCCCATTGGCATTGAGAGCGGCAATGGTCGGATGAGCCGATGTCGGCCCAAGCGTCAGAATACCATTGGTGTCGGGATTGGTCTGGAGATAGGCGGCAACCTTGGACTGGATTTCGCCAGGGTCCTGACCAGCATCGATCATCTGGTTACCGAGATCGGTGCCGATAGCGTCGGCGAAACCCTGGCATCGCTCAACCGAAGCGGGATTGGTGATGTAATGGTTCACGCAGAGGAAGCTGGTAACGCCAGCAGCCTTCGCCTTTTCGCCTGCACCAAAACCGGCATCATATTCAGGCTGGCCGACATGAAGCAGCGCGCCGATTTCCTTGGACTGTTCGATCGTACCCGAATTGATGGTGATCACCGGAATGCCGCGATCGACGGCATCGCCGAGCGGCCCCTTGAGCACATCAAAGTCGGCAATCGTGGCAATGATCCCGTTCGGGCTCGAAGCCGCAGCCTGCTCGATGATACGAGCCATATCAGCCAGATCGCCTGTCGGCGGATTGCGGTATTCAACCGTCACGCCCATCTGTTCGCCAGCCAGCGCGATGGCGTTCTTGATCGTGTTCCACCAGCTATCCGAATCCGGCGCATGCGAAACCAGCACAAAACGCTCGCCTTCCGCCGCAGCGGGCAGAACTGTGGCCGGCAGGACAGCAGCAGCCAGAGCCAGGGCAGCAAGACCCTTCGTCAGAATGTTCATCGAATTCCTCCCTCGTGAACGCTCGTCAAATAGCTCATATGTTCTATTTTAGCTTTTGACGAAACAAACATTCCATTTTTAACGAATGCCGTCAAGCGCCTCCTTTCACACGAGGCCCCTACTTCTTGCCGGCACGCAGCATTTCCAAAGCTTTCTCGATGCGACGTTGGCGCGTTTCAGGCGTCTTTGCATCGTTTATCGACAGCACGTGTCGCAGCCTGTTGCTGTAGGACAGGCCATCGAAAAAAGACTTTGCAGCGGCATCTTCGGCGAGCAAGGCGGCAAAGTCGGGCGGCACTTCGACATCACGTGGGGCCTCATCGAGACTTAACTCGACTTCGACAGACTGCCCGCCGGACACGTCCGCTTCCTTCCGCCGCGCGGCGCTGAGAGGAATGAGATATTTCCCGCCCATCGGCGCGACAGTCGAACGATACGAAAAGCCGTTCACAGTCACATTCACTGCTGGTCTCTTGCCGCCGCCAAGGCCCTCGACAATCTCCGGCGGCACCTCGATGCCGGTATTGTTGCCCTCGAGAAATATGATTGTCTGAAATTTCATCTGTCGCCTCCCGGAGCGTCCGCCCGGTGAGGAGCCTATGCCCGAACGTCGCGCACGGCAAAAAGAAAGGGGCCCGAAGGCCCCTTCCCCAATTCAGCAATGTCACCAGCCTTATTCGGCAGCTGGCGCAGCGATCTTGACCGTTTCGGCCTGACGGCGGCGCTCATCAAGGATCAGATCATCACGCTTGGTAGCGATCTGCTTGGCCTTGGTCTGGCCGGCACCGGTACCAGCCGGGATCAGGCGACCCACGATGACGTTTTCCTTGAGGCCTTCGAGAAGGTCGGCCTTGCCGGAAACGGCAGCTTCGGTGAGCACGCGGGTGGTTTCCTGGAAGGAAGCCGCCGAGATGAACGAACGGGTCTGCAGCGAAGCCTTGGTGATGCCGAGCAGCACCGGATTGGCCGTCGCAGGCTTCTTGCCTTCGGAGACCAGAGCGTCGTTGAGCTCATCGAAGTCGAGCTTGTCGAGCTGCTCGTCCTTGAGCAGGCCGGACTCACCCGGATCCACGATTTCGACCTTCTGCAGCATCTGACGGACAATCACTTCGATGTGCTTGTCGTTAATCAACACACCCTGCAGGCGGTACACTTCCTGAATCTCGTTGACGAGATAGCGTGCCAGTTCCTCGACGCCCTTGATAGCAAGGATGTCATGCGGAGCGGGGTTGCCGTCCAGGATGTATTCGCCCTTTTCGATCGCATCGCCTTCCTGAAGGTGGAAGGGCTTGCCCTTCGGGATCAGGTATTCGACCGGATCTGCACCGTCTTCGTTCGGCTCGATGATGACGCGACGCTTGTTCTTGTAGTCGCGGCCGAAGCGGATAGTACCATCGATCTCAGCGATGATGGCGTGATCCTTCGGACGACGGGCTTCGAACAGCTCGGCCACACGCGGCAGACCGCCAGTGATGTCCTTGGTCTTGGCGCTTTCGAGCGGGATACGCGCGAGCACGTCACCCGGAGCAACCTTTTCACCCGGCTCGACGGCAATAACCGCGTCGACGGAGAGCAGGTAACGGGCTTCGCCGCCACGATCCACCTTGGCAACCGCACCGCCGCGAGCAATAGCCAGAGCAGGCTTGAGGCCTTCACCGCGCTGATTGCCGCGCCAGTCGATGACCACGCGCTTGGTGAAGCCGGTGGCCTCGTCGGTGTTTTCCGCAACGGAAGCACCGTCGACCAGGTCCTCGAACAGAACCTCGCCTTCGACTTCGGCCAGGATCGGACGGGTGTACGGATCCCATTCGGCCAGACGCTGGCCACGACGAACGCTGTCGCCTTCCTTGACCAGCAGCTTGGAACCATAGGTCACCTTGTGGGTGGCGCGTTCCTTGCCTTCGGCATCGACGATGACCAGAGCCACGTTACGGGCCATGACGACCTGCTTGCCGTCCTCGACCGTGGCGAGGTTGGCATTGCGGATCTCGATCTTGCCTTCAGCGCCGGATTCGAGGAACGAGCTGTCGACCACCTGTGCCGTGCCACCGATGTGGAACGTACGCATGGTGAGCTGGGTGCCGGGTTCACCGATCGACTGAGCGGCGATAACGCCGACAGCTTCACCGATATTCACCGGGGTACCGCGAGCAAGGTCACGACCGTAACACGCCGCGCAGCAGCCCTGACGCAGATCGCAGGTCAGCGGCGAACGGATGCGGATCGACTGGATGCGCGCTTCCTCGATGATGTCGACATGCTTCTCTTCGAGCAGAATGCCCTTGGGAGCGATCAGGTCGCCAGTCAGCGGATGGAAGACATCGTCAGCCGTGGTGCGGCCCAGGACACGCTGGCCCAGAGACGCCACAACCTGACCGGCATCGACGATCGGCTCCATGGTGAGGCCGCGCTCGGTACCGCAATCTTCGGTAATGATGATTGCGTCCTGCGCCACGTCCACCAGACGGCGGGTCAGGTAACCCGAGTTAGCGGTCTTCAGAGCGGTATCGGCCAGACCCTTACGGGCACCGTGGGTGGAGTTGAAGTACTCCAGCACGTTCAGGCCTTCCTTGAAGTTCGCGGTGATCGGCGTTTCGATGATCGAGCCGTCTGGCTTGGCCATCAGGCCGCGCATACCAGCAAGCTGCTTCATCTGTGCCGGCGAACCACGAGCACCGGAATGGCTCATCATGTAAACCGAGTTGATCGGCTTCTGACGACCCGTTTCCTTGTCGACCTGGACGGTACGGATGGCGTCCATCATCTCTTCGGCAACCTTGTCGCCGCACTTGGCCCAGGCGTCGACGACCTTGTTGTACTTTTCGCCCTGAGTGATCAGGCCGTCATTGTACTGCTGTTCGAATTCTTCGACCAGCTTACGGGTCTCTTCCACGAGCGTGTACTTGGACGCCGGGATAACCATGTCGTCCTTACCGAACGAAATGCCAGCATCACATGCATTCTTGAAGCCAAGCTGCATGACGCGGTCACAGAAAATGACCGTCTCCTTCTGACCGCAACCGCGATACACGGTGTCGATCATCTTGGAGATCATCTTCTTGGTCATCAGCTGGTTCGCGGTTGCGAACGGCACTGCCGGGCTGAGCGGCAGAATCTGACCGATCAGCATGCGGCCCGGCGTCGTTTCCACGATCTCGGTGGTCTGCTTGCCATTCTCGTCCCACGCAGGAACGCGGGCCTTGATCTTGGTGTGCAGGGTCACGACGCCATTGTCGATAGCATGCTCAAGCTCGGCATAGGACGCGAACGCCATGCCTTCACCCGGCTCGCCGTCATTCATCAGCGAGAGGTAATAAAGGCCCAGCACGATGTCCTGCGACGGCACGATGATCGGCTGGCCGTTTGCGGGGTGCAGAATGTTGTTGGTCGACATCATCAGCACGCGCGCTTCCAGCTGCGCTTCGAGCGACAGCGGAACGTGCACGGCCATCTGGTCGCCGTCGAAGTCGGCGTTGAAGGCCGAGCAAACGAGCGGGTGCAGACGGATTGCCTTGCCTTCGATCAGGATCGGCTCGAACGCCTGGATGCCCAGACGGTGAAGCGTCGGCGCGCGGTTCAGCAGAACCGGGTGCTCGCGGATCACTTCGTCAAGGATATCCCAGACTTCCGGCTTTTCCTTTTCGACCAGCTTCTTGGCCTGCTTCACCGTCGAGCTGAAGCCCTTGGCTTCAAGGCGCGAATAGATGAACGGCTTGAACAGCTCGAGCGCCATCTTCTTGGGAAGACCGCACTGGTGCAGCTTGAGGTTCGGGCCCACGGTGATCACCGAACGGCCGGAATAGTCCACGCGCTTGCCGAGCAGGTTCTGACGGAAGCGGCCCTGCTTGCCCTTGAGCATGTCGGACAGCGACTTCAGCGGGCGCTTGTTGGCACCGGTAATGGTGCGGCCACGGCGACCATTGTCGAACAGCGCGTCAACGGCTTCCTGCAGCATGCGCTTTTCGTTGCGGATGATGATATCCGGCGCACGCAGCTCGATCAGGCGCTTGAGGCGGTTGTTACGGTTGATCACACGACGATAGAGGTCGTTGAGATCGGACGTGGCGAAGCGGCCACCATCCAGCGGCACCAGCGGGCGCAGCTCGGGCGGAATGACCGGAATGACGGTCATGATCATCCATTCGGGCTTGTTGCCCGACACGATGAACTGCTCGACGATCTTCAAGCGCTTTGCGAGCTTCTTGGGCTTAAGTTCCGTGGTGGACTCAGCAATTTCCACGCGCAGGTCAGCAGCGATCTTTTCGAGATCGAGCGCCAGCAGGATTTCGCGGATGGCTTCAGCGCCGATCTTGGCGGTGAAGGTGTCGGCGCCATATTCATCCTGGGCATCCAGGAACTGCTCTTCGGTCAGCAGTTCATGCTGCGTGAACGGGGTCAGGCCTGGATCGAGAACGACATAGTTCTCGAAGTACAGAATGCGTTCGATATCCTTGAGCGTCATGTCGAGCAGCAGCGCGATGCGGCTCGGCAGGGACTTCAGGAACCAGATGTGGGCAACGGGTGCTGCGAGTTCGATGTGGCCCATGCGCTCGCGGCGAACGCGGCTCAGGGTGACTTCAACACCGCACTTTTCACAGATGACGCCCTTGAACTTCATGCGCTTGTACTTGCCGCACAAGCATTCATAGTCCTTCACGGGGCCAAAGATACGCGCGCAGAACAGACCATCGCGTTCAGGCTTGAACGTACGATAGTTGATGGTCTCGGGTTTCTTGATCTCGCCATAGGACCAGGAAAGGATCTTCTCGGGCGACGCGATCGAGATCTTCATCTGATCGAAAGTCTGCACCGGGACGGCCGGGTTGAACGGGTCCATGACGTGGGAATGGTGGTTCATCTATTCTCTCCTCTATCCGTCCAGGACCCCGTTTATGAACAGGTCCCGAACGGAAGGTGAATGGGGTTGGAAGTGCCGGATTATTCCGCCGCTTCCTGAGGAGGCGCGAGTTCGCCTTCAGCTTCATTGGCCGGGGCTTCCAGCTCGCGGTTCTCAAGTTCAACATTGAGACCGAGCGAACGGATTTCCTTGACCAGGACGTTGAAGCTTTCCGGAATACCCGCTTCGAAGGTGTCGTCGCCGCGCACGATGGCCTCGTAGACCTTCGTACGACCCGCCACGTCGTCCGACTTGATGGTGAGCATTTCCTGCAGCGTATAGGCGGCGCCATACGCTTCGAGAGCCCACACTTCCATTTCGCCGAAGCGCTGACCGCCGAACTGGGCCTTGCCGCCCAGTGGCTGCTGGGTGACCAGCGAGTACGGCCCGATCGAGCGTGCGTGGATCTTGTTGTCAACAAGGTGGTCGAGCTTGAGCATGTAGATGTAGCCAACCGTCACCTGACGGTCGAACTGCTCACCGGTACGGCCGTCAAAGACGGTCGACTGACCCGACGACTTGAGCCCTGCCCGCTCCAGAAGATCGACAATGTCGGCTTCCTTGGCGCCATCGAACACCGGGGTCGCAATCGGAACACCCTTCGAGAGGTGCTCGCCCAGACGGATCAGACCGTCATCGTCGAGATCGGTGATGGTCTCGTCATTGGCAAACAGTTCGCCGATTTCGAGACGCAGCGGCTTGAGGTCGCCCTTGGCATGATAGGCGCGGACCATTTCGTCGATCTTCTTGCCCATGCCGGCGCAAGCCCAGCCCAGGTGAGTTTCGAGAATCTGGCCCACATTCATGCGCGAAGGCACGCCGAGCGGGTTCAGCACGATGTCCACCGAAGTACCGTCTTCGAGATACGGCATGTCTTCGACGGGCACGATGCGGGAAACCACACCCTTGTTACCATGACGGCCGGCCATCTTGTCGCCCGGCTGGATCTTGCGCTTGGTAGCGATGAAGACCTTGACCATCTTCATCACGCCCGGAGGCAGTTCGTCACCGCGCTGCAGCTTGTCCACCTTGTCGATGAAGCGCTGTTCGAGCAGACGACGGCTCTCTTCATACTGAGCATGGAGAGCTTCCATCTCGGTCATGACCTTGTCGTCTTCGATGGCAAACTGCCACCACTTCGCACGCGGCTGCGCCTCGAAGATCGAGTCATTGAGCTTGGTGCCGACAACATAGCCCTTCGGACCTGCGGTTGCGGCCTTGCCGAACAGCATTTCCTTGAGACGGGCATAGACGTTACGGTCGAGGATCGACTGTTCGTCGTCACGGTCCTTGGCGAGACGCTCGATTTCCTCGCGCTCGATGGCCATGGCGCGCTCGTCCTTGTCGATGCCATGGCGATTGAACACGCGCACTTCAACAACAGTACCAGCATCGCCCGGCGGCACGCGGAGCGAGGTATCACGAACGTCCGAAGCCTTTTCACCGAAGATGGCGCGGAGGAGCTTTTCTTCCGGCGTCATCGGCGATTCACCCTTGGGGGTGATCTTGCCGACCAGAATGTCGCCCGGCTGCACTTCGGCACCGATGTGAACGATACCGGCTTCGTCGAGGCTCTTGAGGGCTTCTTCCGAAACGTTCGGAATATCGCGGGTGATTTCCTCAGGACCAAGCTTGGTGTCGCGGGCCATGACTTCATATTCCTCGATATGGATCGAGGTGAAGACGTCCTGCATGGCGATCTTTTCGCTCAAGAGGATGGAGTCTTCGAAGTTGTAGCCGTTCCAGGGCATGAACGCGACGAGCACGTTGCGGCCCAGAGCCAGGTCACCCAGTTCGGTCGACGGGCCGTCAGCAATGATGTCGCCAGCATTGATATGGTCGCCCACGACAACCAGCGGACGCTGATTGATACAGGTCGACTGGTTCGAACGCTGGAACTTCTGCAGGTTGTAGATGTCCACGCCGGACTTGGACGCGTCGGTTTCTTCCGTTGCGCGGATAACCACGCGGGTGGCGTCCACCTGATCGACAATACCGGTACGCTTGGCAACGATAGCAGCGCCGGAGTCACGGGCCACGACGGGCTCCATGCCGGTGCCCACGAACGGAGCTTCGGCGCGCAGCAGCGGCACAGCCTGACGCTGCATGTTCGAGCCCATCAGAGCGCGGTTGGCGTCGTCGTTTTCAAGGAACGGGATCAGCGATGCGGCAACCGACACCATCTGCTTGGGGGAAACGTCCATAAGGTCGACGTTTTCCTTGGGCGTCAGGCCGTTGTCACCAGCATGGCGGGCAACCACCAGGTCGTGCTCCAGCTCGCCATCCTTGGTGAAGGTGACGTTTGCCTGCGCGACGTAGTGCTTGGCCTCTTCCATGGCCGAGAGGTACACAACCTCATCGGTCAGCTTGCCATCGACGATCTTGCGGTACGGGGTTTCGATGAAGCCGTACTTGTTGACGCGCGCAAAGGTCGAGAGCGAGTTGATCAGACCGATATTCGGGCCTTCCGGCGTCTCAATCGGGCAGATACGACCGTAGTGGGTCGGGTGCACGTCGCGGACTTCAAAGCCAGCGCGCTCGCGGGTGAGACCACCAGGCCCAAGAGCCGAAAGACGGCGCTTGTGGGTGATTTCCGACAGCGGGTTGGTCTGGTCCATGAACTGGGACAGCTGGCTGGAACCGAAGAATTCACGCACAGCGGCAGCAGCCGGCTTAGCGTTGATCAGGTCCTGCGGCATAACCGTGTCGATTTCGACCGAGCTCATGCGCTCCTTGATGGCGCGTTCCATGCGGAGCAGGCCAAGGCGGTAGGAGTTTTCCATGAGTTCGCCGACCGAACGGACGCGGCGGTTACCCAGATTGTCGATGTCGTCGATTTCACCACGGCCATCGCGCAGGTCGACCAGCGTGCGGACGACTTCAACGATATCTTCCTTGCGCAGGGTGCGCATGGTGTCGGGCGCATCGAGTTCGAGACGCATGTTCATCTTGACGCGGCCAACAGCCGACAGGTCATAGCGCTCGCTGTCGAAGAACAGCGACTGGAACATCGCTTCCGCCGTATCGACGGTCGGCGGCTCACCCGGACGCATCACGCGGTAGATATCGAAAAGCGCGTCTTCACGCGTCTCGTTCTTGTCCACTGCCAGCGTATTGCGGATATAGGCGCCGATGGTGATGTGATCGATATCGAGAATTGGCAGCTCATCGAAGCCAAGGTCGACCAGCTTGGTCAGCACCTTCTCGTCGATTTCGTCACCAGCTTCGGCATAGATTTCGCCGGTCTTGAGGTTGACCAGATCCTCGGCAATGTACATGCCATAGAGGTCTTCATCGACGGCGAGCAGATGCGTCAGGCCGTTCTCGGCCAGCTTCTTGGCCTGGCGAGCGGACAGCTTCTTGCCACCCTCATGCACGACGTCGCCGGTCTTGGCGTCGATCAGGTCATGGGTCGGCTTTGCAGTCTTCCACTTCTCGGGGTTGTACGGAACGCGCCAACCCTTCTCGGTCTTCTCGTAGGCAAGCGTGGTGTAATAGGTGCGGAGGATTTCCTCGGCATCCATGCCAAGCGCCTTGAGCAGCGAGGTGACCGGAATCTTACGGCGACGATCGATACGCGCATAGACGATGTCCTTGGCGTCGAATTCGATATCGAGCCAGGAGCCGCGATAGGGAATGATACGGCCAGCAAACAGCAGCTTGCCCGACGAATGGGTCTTGCCCTTGTCATGGTCAAAGAACACGCCCGGCGAACGGTGCATCTGCGAAACGATGACGCGCTCGGTGCCGTTGACGATAAAGGTGCCGTTCGACGTCATGAAGGGCATGTCGCCCATATAAACGTCCTGCTCCTTGATGTCCTTGACGGACTTGGCGCCGGTTTCTTCATCCACTTCAAACACGATCAGGCGAAGCGTGACCTTGAGCGGGGCAGCAAACGTAATGTCGCGCGCACGGCACTCGTCGATGTCATACTTGGGCTGTTCGAATTCGTAGCGCACGAATTCCAGAGAAGCGGTGTTCGCAAAGTCGGTGATCGGGAACACCGAACGGAACACGGACTGCAAACCCTCGTCGCCGCGACCACCCTTGGGCTCGTCGACAAGAAGGAACTGATCATAGGAAGCCTTCTGGACTTCGATCAGGTTGGGCATCTCCGTGACTTCGCGGATGGACCCGAAGGATTTGCGAACCTTGCGGCGGCCGTTGAACGTGGTAGCCATGAAAGCTCCTGTTTCAGTTTTTGTCGCGCTTTCGAACCGAAAAAATGAGGCTCATTTTTTCCGAAAGCGCTCGCTTATTGCTTTATCTCGGAGGCAGATATCCAAAGACCCGACTATCAGCCGTCGGCGCTCGGGATATATGCCCAGGTCGTCAATTCAGTCCGGGCCTTAGGTGGACGACGCAAATAATCCCGTTCCAGGCCCGGAAACGGGATCACAGACACGTGATAAGCGACTAAAGCCCCGCAAGCAGCACAGGCCGCAGCGAGGTCAACAGAGGCTTAAATGTGCCCGCGACATCCAAAATCGTCATATATTTCCGCAAATTGGCGCCAGACCCATCCAATCGGTCCAAGCGAATCGTTCCGTCAGAAACGGAAAAAGCGAAATGGCACATAAAGCGCCATTTCGCAAATTTCAAGGCAAAAGTCGAAATTACTTGAGTTCGACCTTGGCGCCGGCTTCTTCCAGCTTCTTCTTGATGTCTTCGGCTTCAGCCTTCGACACGCCTTCCTTGACGGCCTTCGGAGCGCCTTCAACGAGAGCCTTGGCTTCGCCGAGACCCAGGCCGGTGATGGCACGGACTTCCTTGATGACGTTGATCTTGTTGTCGCCGAAGGCGGCCAGGATCACGTCAAATTCGGTCTTTTCTTCAGCGGCAGCAGCAGGTGCACCGGCAGCGGCAGCAACAGCAACCGGAGCAGCGGCGGAAACGCCCCACTTTTCTTCCAGCAGCTTGGACAGTTCAGAAGCCTCGAGGACGGTCAGAGCCGAGAGATCATCAACGAGCTTGGCGAGATCAGCCATTTTATACTCTTTTCAGTTTGTGTTTTGGTTCGAATATTGAGGTAGTTTGGAACGGCCTTACGCCGCTTCGTTCTTGTCCGCGTGGGCGGCGAGGACGCGAGCAATGCCCGCACCTGGCTGCACGAGGATGGAAGCGATGTTCGTTGCCGGCTGCTTGACCAGGCCAGCGAGCTTTGCACGCAGCTGATCGAGAGACGGAAGCGTAGCCAGCGCCTTGATGCCATCAGCATCAAGAGCGGTTGAGCCCATTGCACCACCGAGAATGACGAACTTCTGGTTCTTCTCGGCGAAAGCGGCTGCGATTTTCGGCGCAGCGATAGGATCTTCCGCATAAGCGATGACGGTCGGGCCGGTAAACAGGCCCGAAATGTCCGCGACATCGGTTTCCTTAAGAGCGAGCTTGGCAAGGCGGTTCTTTGCGACCTTGACCTTGCCGCCAGCCTTCTTGACCTGCACGCGCAGATCAGTGAACGCAGCGACGGTCAGGCCGGTATTGTGCGCAACCACGATCGATCCAGCACCCGCGAGGGCTTCCTGGAGCGAGGCAATGACTGCACTCTTTTCCGCTCTTTCCACACTAGTCTCCACTAGTCTGGTCCCTTGGCTGACGCCTCGGAACCATTGCCAATTGCTGCCCCCTGCCCCTTACGGGACCGGGGAACAACGGTTAGTGCCTGCCAACCTGATAGCCCCGAGGGGCAACTGGCTTAGGTTCGAACCACAAACCCGGGCATAGCCCGAAATTGAGTTTTCACCCCGTCTATTGCTGGCTCCGAAATCGGAATTAATGGCTCGCGCCGACCGGCAGTCTGGGACAGGACTTGTCGCCACCCCCGAAGGAGCGACGAAACCGGGCGGCGAACCGCCCGGAATTACTTAGATAGCCGATGCAGGCTCGACATGAACGCCCGGGCCCATGGTGGACGACACGGCAACCTTCTTGACGTAGGTGCCCTTGGCGCCAGCTGGCTTGGACTTCACGACGGCGTCGGTGAACGCCTTGATGTTCTGCAGCAGAGCTTCTTCCGAGAACGACACCTTGCCGATACCGGCATGGATGATACCAGCCTTCTCGACGCGGTACTCGACAGCACCACCCTTGGCAGCGCCGACAGCGCCCTTGACGTCCATGGTCACGGTGCCGACCTTGGGGTTCGGCATCAGGTTGCGCGGGCCCAGGATCTTACCGAGGCGACCAACCAGCGGCATCATGTCGGGAGTGGCAATGCAGCGATCGAAATCGAGCTTGCCGCCCTGGATGATTTCCAGCAGGTCTTCAGCGCCAACGATGTCTGCACCAGCGGCCTTGGCTTCATCAGCCTTGGCGCCACGGGCAAACACGGCAACGCGAACGGTCTTGCCGGTGCCGTTCGGCAGCGACACAACGCCACGAACCATCTGGTCGGCGTGACGCGGATCAACACCGAGGTTCATTGCGATCTCGATGGATTCGTCGAACTTGGCGGAAGCCTTGGACTTCACCAGCTTGACGGCTTCCTCGAGCGAATAAAGCTTGTTGCGGTCGATGCCTTCACGGGCAGCGGCGACCTTCTTTGCGATCTTTGCCATATCTCTTAGCCCTCGACCTGGATGCCCATGGAACGCGCGGAACCGGCGATCATGGTCATTGCGGATTCAACGTCATCGGCGTTGAGATCCTTCATCTTCTTTTCGGCGATGTCGCGCAGCTGAGCCTGCGAAATCGTGCCAGCGCTGTCCTTGCCCGGAAGCTTGGAACCGGACTTGAGGTTGAGCGCCTTCTTGATGAAGTAGGTCACCGGCGGCTGCTTCATCTCGAAAGTGAAGCTCTTGTCGGCATAGGCGGTGATCACGGTCGGAATGGGCGAACCCTTTTCCAGTTCCTGCGTGGCAGCGTTGAACGCCTTACAGAATTCCATGATGTTCAGGCCGCGCTGACCCAGCGCAGGACCGATCGGGGGCGACGGGGTGGCAGAGCCAGCCGGCACCTGGAGCTTGATATAGCCCGTAATCTTCTTAGCCATTTTTCATCCTTACAGTTTGCCCCGAAAGGCATTTGATGCCGTGGTGCGGTTTCCTGACGCTGGCTGAGCGCCATCCCCTTCCACGGGTTTCCGACCGACCGAAGCCGATCAGTTTGGTCAGACCTTTTCGACCTGACCGTATTCGAGCTCCACCGGAGTGGGGCGACCGAAAATCGAGACCTCGACCTTGAGGCGCGAACGTTCTTCGTCCACCTCTTCGACGACGCCATTGAAGCTGGCGAACGGACCATCCGACACGCGGACATTCTCGCCAACTTCGAAACTGATGGAGGGCTTGGGATGATCCACGCCTTCCTGCACCTGCTGCAGGATCGACATGGCCTCGCTCTCCGAAATCGGCATCGGCTTGTTGTCCGAACCGAGGAAACCAGTAACCTTGGGCGTATTCTTGATCAGATGGAACGCCTCGTCGGTCATGTCCATCTTCACCAGAACATAGCCTGGGAAGAACTTGCGCTCGGTATCCACCTTGCGGCCACGACGTACCTCAACGACCTTTTCGGTCGGCACGATCACGTCTTCAAACAGGTGCTCAAGCTTCTTCTGCGCAACCTTCTGGCGAATATCTTCCGCCACCTTGCGCTCGAAGTTCGAATACGCCTGAACGATGTACCAGCGCTTGGCCATAAAGGGTGCCGCTCCCAATAACCTAAAAAACTAAACCGCTTAGCGGATCGACAGCATCAAGGAGACGAGCCAGGAAATAACCTGATCGGCCAGCAGGAAGAACACACTGGCCAGGATCACCAGAACGACGACCATGATCGAGGAGATCAGGACTTCATTGCGGCTCGGCCAGGTAACCTTGCTGACTTCCGAGCGAACCTGCTGGAGAAACTGAACTGGGTTCGGACGGGCCATAAGCTAACCAACTCTTCGTATCTTGGTGCAAAACCAAAGGCCGCGCAGGATTCCCGCACGGCTAGAGACCGGCTATCTAGAGGCTTTGTTCACACATTGCAACAGGCAAGCCCAAGAGAATCATGCGGGCAAACAACCGCCAGAAACACCCTCTTGTAAAGCATAAGTGCAAAACGGGCCGAATTTGTCTTGCGCAATGGCCCTGTTTGGATTTGGATTGAAATACACCGGAAAGGTGGCAGAGCTCGTGGAGGGAGCGATGTCTTTCGAGGTTATTGGCTGTCAGCTTCTGCATTTCGGTCCGCACAAGACCATAGAAAACCGGATTACCGGCGCCGTGCGTGTGCGCATCAGCGAAAACCTTCTCGGCAATATCACCCAATATTCGCTCGATCTGCCGGTTAAAGCCGATTGCGGGCATGTGCCGCATGATCAGGTCCGCACGGCCCTGCTCACCCATGCCGCCCACCAGCTCAACAAGCTGAAGGCCCGCCATGCCGACCGGGGCCAGATCGCGGCGGAATAGCCCGGCTTTTGCCATAGCGGCGACAATCTGAATTCCAGACGAACCCTGCCCCCTGAACGCCGCAGGATGGACGCCCAAGACTGGCCCATGCTAGTGCATGCCCGACTTGTCCGGAGGCGGCGTTGGCAGACCCCAGAATTTGCTTCGTTACCAATAACACGCCAGCGGCGAACACTGCGGCAGACCGCCTGCGCGCACGCTATGGCGAATGCGACATAGAGCAGGCTGAAATCGTCGTCGCGCTGGGCGGCGACGGGCTGATGTTGCAAACCCTGCACCGGGTGATGGAGCGCGACATTCCGGTCTATGGCATGAATTTCGGCTCTGTCGGTTTCATGATGAATGACTTCAACGAGGACGATCTGGCCCAGCGGCTCGCCTCGGCGCAGCGAACGCGCATTTATCCATTGGTCATGGACGTGGTCGACGCGGCGGGCAAAACCCAGTCGGCATTGGCGATCAACGAAGTCTCGCTGTTCCGCTCATCCTACCAGGCTGCCAAACTGCAAATTCTGGTGGACGGCAATGTGCGGCTGGACGAGTTGATCTGTGACGGCGCCATTCTGTCGACACCGGCTGGCTCGACCGCCTACAACCTGTCCGCCCATGGCCCGATCCTGCCCATCGAAGCCCAGCTTCTGGCGCTCACCCCGATTTCGCCCTTCCGCCCCCGCCGCTGGCGAGGCGCAATTCTGTCGAACCGGGCCGTCGTGACGTTCCTGACCCGCGAGGCCGACAAGCGGCCCGTCAGCGCGGTCGCGGACAATGTTGAATTCCAGAATGTGCGGGAAGTAACCGTGCGCGAGGACCGCAGCCACCATGTGACGCTTATGTTCGATCCCGGCACCAGCCTGGAAGAGCGCGTCCTGAGCGAACAGTTCCGCTTCTAGACTTCCGCTTAAGCCGCAGGCAATTGCAGCGCCGGCTCGCCTGACGTTTCGAGCCGCAGGGGCAGCACGCCATGATTGTTCTGCGCGAAGGCGTGCATGACGCCGCGCGCCGCCTGCCGGGCCAGCGCTACATTCTGCTCGCTGAGATAGGCAAAAGCCTCTTCCAGCTCGGCGGGAATGTCACCGTCATATTCCGCCAGCAATTCTTCGGTCAGCACCGTGACGATGTAATGACGCGCCGCCAGATCATCCGACAGATCGACGCTGCGTGCATGCATCACCATGCGCACAAACAGGCGCGCGATCACCGGCTCGATGCCGCAGCGCAGGAACAGCGCATTGAGCGCTGCGCGAGAATTGCTTTCGAGCAGCACGAACACTTTTTCCGCCGAAACCTGCCCCAGCGACGCGAGGCACGCAGAGAAAAACATCACGCGACCGGTAACCATTGCATGCAGCAAAAGGCGGGTGCTCAATTGATTGGTTTCGATAAGCTGACCGATAAAGCGCCTATCACCGCTCTCGGCCTCCCCTATCGTGGAGGCAGCACAATCGGTCCCATTGCGCAGCACCCGCTCCATCCGCTCCTTGCCCAATGATCCCTTGACCATGCGGCATTCGCGTAAGCTCTCTGTTACGCGTCGCACCAGCAGGAGCCGGGCAGAAGGCGGCAAATCCTGCCGACCGAGCAGACCGCCGCGCATCTCGGCATTTTCACCGTGACGCTCAGCCAGGGCGATCAGCAGATCGGCGGCAAAACTGACATCCGCGCGCCGTAGCAGGCGCAGGGTAATATCGCGGTCTTCACGCGCAATCAGCGCTCCGACAATCCGTGCGCTAAGCGCGGTCCGTTGCGCAATCGCCAGCAGCGCAGAGCTATCGCCCGTCCGCACCAGCGGCATGATATCGGCATCGACCAGAACCGGCGAATATTGCATGACGGCGCGGGAGATCACCGGACTGTCATTGAGCAAGGCAAGAATGACCGGGCGCGGCGCTTCAGCCGAATGCAGCAGGCCATAGGCCAATGCCGCTCGCACCTTGACCGATGAATCATCGAGAAAACCGATCAGCGCGGCATAAAGCGCAGCATGTTCATCGGCAGGGCCATTATGATCAAGATAGGCGAGCGCAGCCAGATGCGCAGCATGTCCGCGATCATTACTGTCACTGGACCGGCTCAGATCGGTAAAAGCCTGATATTGCATCGCAAACGCCACTCTACTCACATTGCAGGAACACTAGAGGAGAGAGTTTAAGGAACAGTTCACCATAAAAGCGGGCAAAGCGCTCCGTTCATCTGCTTTCAAGCAACAGCGCACTAATTTGGCCAATCAAGGACTTAAAGGGTTAAATCCAAAGCCCTTTTTACGCCGCTATACCATCTCGGCGGCCTATGCCTTATGCTCGCCCTGCCTAACGGAGTTATCCGCTCTATGAGCCCTGTTATAGTCCCCATCGTTCTGGCAGGCGGTCAGGGTACCCGGCTATGGCCGATGTCGCGGGCAGCACGGCCCAAGCAATTCCTGCCCCTGACCGGGGCGACAAGCCTGTTTCAGCAGACATTGCAGCGCGCCGCTGACGCCCGCTACCAGCCTGCCATCGTCATCACCAATTCGGAATACCGGTTCATTGTCGGCGAACAGGCCGCAGAAATCGGCATTAAGACGGCGGCTGTGCTGCTGGAGCCGGTGGCGCGCAATACCGCCATAGCCATTGCCGCCGCTGCGGCCTATGTCGCGCGCAATTTTGGCCCCGATTCCATCCTCCACGTGCTGCCGTCAGACCACAAGGTCATCACCGATGATGGCTATTGGCTGGCGATCGATCAGGCCGCCAAGGCCGCATCGGCTGGACAATTGGTAACCTTTGGCATTCAGCCGACCCATCCAGAGACTGGCTTTGGCTATATCAGGTCGGACGCGCAAATTGGTGGCGGCGCGCGCCCAGTCGCGGCTTTCACCGAAAAGCCTGACGCCGCCCGCGCAGCCGAAATGCTGCAAGAGGGCGGCTATCTGTGGAATTCGGGCATGTTCATGCTGGGCGCAGGGCAATTTCTGAGTGAAGCCGAGCGCCTTGCGCCGGAAACATATCGGGCAGCAGAGGATTCCGTGGCGGCAGCGCGCGCCGACCTCGACTTCATCCGGCTCGATGAAAGCAGCTTTTCGCAAGCGCCCAATATCTCGGTCGACTACGCCATTTTTGAGCGCACCGAGCGCGCTGCGGTCGTCGCAGTAGATTTCGCCTGGTCAGATCTCGGATCGTGGGACGCGGTGTGGAAGAATAGTGACCGGGACGCAGCACAGAACGTAACGCAGGGCGCGGTGACGCTGGCGGAGGTCACCAATTCGCTGGTGATCACCGACCATCCCCATGTCGCGGTCAACGGGCTGGACGATATCGCCGTGATCGCCACAAATGACGCGGTATTTGTTGGGCGCCTCTCCGAAGCGCAAAAGGTCGGCGATATCGTAAAACGCCTGCGCAATAACGACGAGACCCATGCGCTCACCGAAATTCACCGCACCGCCTATCGCCCCTGGGGCGGCTATACATCGGTGCTGAATGGCGACCGGTTTCAGGTCAAGCGGCTCTTCGTCAAGCCGGGCAAGAAGCTCAGCCTGCAAAAGCACCACCATCGCGCCGAACACTGGATCGTGGTGCGCGGCACCGCCGAGGTCACGCTGGATGGCACGATTACGACTCTCACAGAGAACCAATCCATCTACCTGCCGTTAGGTTGTGAGCATCGCCTCGCCAATCCTGGCAGGATCGAGCTGGAACTTATCGAAGTTCAAACCGGCTCTTATCTCGGTGAGGATGATATTATCCGCATCGAAGACGAATTTGGTCGCGCCTGAGCGCGCCACGAAACAAAGAAGGAAAATCCATGTCCCGACGCGTCCGCACCGCCGTTTTCCCTGTAGCAGGTCTGGGCACGCGCTTTCTGCCCGCGACCAAGGCCATGCCCAAGGAAATGCTGACCGTGGTGGATCGCCCGCTGATCCAATATGCGGTGGATGAGGCGCGCGAGGCCGGGATCGAGCATTTCGTCTTCGTCACCGGCCGCAACAAGGGCGTCATCGAAGACCATTTCGACCGCCAGTTCGAGCTGGAAACCACGCTCGAAGCCCGCGGCAAGACCGCAGCGCTCAAGGAATTGCAGCAGGACCTGCCCTCGGCAGGCCGCACCAGCTTCACCCGCCAGCAGGAGCCGCTGGGGCTCGGTCACGCGGTCTGGTGCGCCCGCGATATCGTGGGCGACAATCCCTTTGCCCTGCTGCTGCCCGACATGCTGTTCAAGGGCGAGCCCGGCGTACTCAAGCAGATGATCGATGCCTATGAGGAAACCGGAGGCAATGTCATCGCGGTGGAAGAAGTGCCCGAACAGGAAGTTTCATCCTATGGGGTGATCGCGCGGGGCGATGGGCCCGATACCGGCTTTGCCATTACCGGCATGGTGGAAAAGCCCAAGCGCGAGGAAGCGCCGTCGAACCTGATCATTTCGGGGCGCTATATCCTGCAGCCAGAGATTTTCGCCTTATTGGCCGACCAGCCCCGCGGTGCGGGCGGTGAAATCCAGCTCACCGACGCCATGCAGACGCTGATGACACAGCAGCGCTTTACCGGAGTGAAATATCGCGGGCAGAGCTTTGACTGCGGCGCCAAGATCGGCTTTCTCACCGCCAATGTGGTCTATGCGCTCGACCGCAACGATATCCGCGACGGCTTCCTCAAGGAATTGCGCAAGCTCGATCTCGAAGAAAAACTCTGAACCTGGCGGTTCGGATCGCGCAACAAGAAGGCCGGGGCATGTTCCCGGCCTTTACTATTATTGCAGCAGGATTGCGGAAATGGTGGAGAAGGCACTCCACGCCGCAAAGATCGGCAGCCATGAAAGACCGGCAAGGCCTAGAACGATCCAGCCACGCGGCAGGGTTGCGGTTTGAGCGCGGGCAACTTGGGTATTGCTCTTCATTTCAATGCTCCAGAACGGCATGGACCAGCACACCAACTAGACACGCAATGTCTTAACGCACCACCAAACCGGGTCGTGCGGTTTTTATCGATTGGTGCATTGGGTGGGGATTAAAGCCGTGGGTGCGGCTATTGCCCATAGAGCTGGGTGAAAAACGCGGCGCCGCCGGCTTCCAGCTCAGCATCCTCTGCGGTGCGTTCAGGCTCTGTGCGAAACAGGCCGGTAAACGACATGTTCTCGGTCGAAAACCGCGACGGCAGCGGCGGCGGCGCTTCCCGCGAGGCGCTGCTACCGCCCTGCCCGCTCATCTGCTGGGTGGCAAAACCGGCATTGCCGCCTTCATGCTTGCTGACCAGCACCTGATAGACTTGCCGAATGGTGCGCGGCGAGCCGGTATTGTCATAAAAGATCGCGCGATTGGCAGCGGCCTGTCGTGGAAACAGCCCCAGCGCCACCTGATCCGGATTCTGCAAGCCCGCCTTGAACATTTTCTCGGCGCCCTGCGCCCCAAGAAAATGGGCGATATAGAGTTCGCCCGGGCTGGGCGATCGGCCAAACACGGAACGCAGATATTCGCCATTGCTGCGCGTAAACGCTGCAGCGAGATCAGCGGCGATCTGAGGATTTTCGCGTAGTTTGAGAATCTGCTCACGGGTAGCCGCATCCCGCACGACATAATCGCCGGAGCCAGTCACCTCGATCTTGTCGGCATAGGACTGATAGCCCAGCCGCGGCCCCTGTGTCTTCATCACCTGAAGCCAGGTGCCTTCGAGAAACTGGAACAGGCCCACCGCAGAGGACGTGCTGGCCTTGGCCTGTGGATCAAGGCTGCTTTCGCGCATGGCGGTTTGCAGCAGATAGCCGAAGTCAACCCCGCTGCGGTCGCCCGCTGCGGTCAGAGCTGTCGCAAGGCTCTGGGAAATGTTGATCGGCTGCACGCCCATCGACCGGTCCTAGAGGTTAGAATCAATCATTTTAATATCTACACCCGATTATCGGCGCGCCGCCAAACAAATCAGTCCTGGGCCGACCAGCGGCTGACGACATCGGCCAGTTCAGGCCGTGGGCGATCCTCGATAACAGCGCTGGGCGTGCCGATATGCACAAAACCCACAAAGCGCTCGCCCGGCCGAGCCCCGAGCATTCTGGCGGCTTCATCATCGAAAGAGAACCAGCGCGTGATCCAACTCGCGCCAAAACCAAGGGCAAAGGCAGCATTGAGAATATTGAAGGCGACATTGCCCGCCGACAGCAGTTGCTCGAATTCGGGGACTTTGGGATGATCCTTGGGTGCGGACAGCACACCAATGGTCAAAGGCGCTGGAAGGAAGCGATTGCGCTCGGCTTCAAGGCTCGCCTCGTCAATATCGGGGCGACGCTGCTGCATGATGGCGGCCAGCCGCTCGCCGGCCTCGCTGCGGGCCTCGCCCTCGAAAATCACCAGACGCCAGGGCGTGATCTTGCCGTGGTCCGGCACGCGGGTCGCAATGGTCAGGATGGTTTCCAGCTCCGCCGCAGACGGCCCCGGCTCCTGCAGGAGGGCCAGGCCCACCGAGCGACGATTGAGCAGATAATCCCGAAGGGCAGGAATAGCTGGCATTTTCAGTCTCCTTTTGGCCGCTCACATATAGCTGCACTGCAAAGCAGGCCAAGCCGTACGGGTCAAAAAATGCGTATCACCACCTTAGGCGGTTTAAAAACCGCGACGTTTGTGACACAGCTTCTCCGCAATCACGGCCTAACTGGACCACAGAATCGGTCGATCAGACAGCGCTGCGGCGGCGCGGGAGACTTTATGCGGCTTGCAAGAATATTGGTGCTGGCTTTAGCCCTTGTGGCGACATTCGCCCCTGCCGCACAAATCTCGGTGGCAATTGCGCAGGACAGCGCTGAAATTCCGCCCCTGCCGCGTCCGCGCCCGGATCGCAGCAGCATGGAGGTCCCTGCCCCGGCTCCGCAGCCGCCAAATGCGGCCTCTGAAGCCATCGACGCACTGACCGACATACCCCAGCCTGTTACCCTGACCGCCCGCATCAGCGAGGGCGGCTCCCCGATCTCGGACGGTCTGGTCTGGCGGGTTTTTGACAGCACGCCCGATGCCAATGGCGAAATGGCCCTGGTGGCAAAATCGGAAACCGGCACCGCAAGAATGGACCTGCCACCCGGCGAATATCTGCTGCATGTATCCTATGGGCAGGCGCAGGTCAGCGAACCGATTTCCATTGCACCCGGCCAGAACAACAAGGACATCATTTTGTCCGTGGGCGCCTTGCGGCTCAATTCTGCGGTGACCGGCGATATTCCGATCTCTCCCACCATGCTGAAATTCGACATCCTCACCGCAGGCACGGACAGCATTCTGGTGGCCGAAGGCGTGTTGCCGAACGAGCTGGTGACGCTCAATACCGGCACCTATCATATCGTCTCCCATTTTGGGTCCATCAATGCGGTGGTCCGCGCCGACCTGCGGGTCGAGCCGGGCCAGTTGACGGACGCAACCCTCTACCACCACGCCAGCGAAGTCTCGTTCCGGCTCGTCTCCGAGGAAGGCGGCGAGGCCATTGCCGACGTCGAATGGACGGTCAAAACCAGCGACGGCACTACCATATTCACCGAGCGTAGTGCCTTTCCCTCAACGGTTCTGGCCGAAGGCGAATATCTGGTTTTGGCCAAGCTGGGCGACCGGGTCTATAACCGCGAAATCGAGGTCAAGGCTGGCGGCTTGCAGAATATCGAAGTTCTTTCCTCGATATATTAAGCCGAACCCTAAGCCGGTTCATCCGTTTGATGTCACGATTTGGCCGTGTTTACGCGGCTGCGTTCTTGCGGATAGAGTTTCATCCATAATGGATTTTTGCCGCGCTGGCGGCCCTCGAACACACTCGGAGGAGACCTTATGTCCCAAAGCCAAGCGCGTTTGCATGTCCTGCCCGCCCTTGCCACCGCCCTGCTGCTTGGCGTCTCGCTCAGCGCGGCACCAGCCATTGCCAAGGAAAAGACAAAGCCCGGCAAATCTGCCCCGGCAATGGAAGTCAGCTATTCGGTTTCCATTCCCACGATTGAATCCACCGAGGCCAATATGGCCGACGAAACATTGGCCGATATTCTGGAAGGCAATCTTGCCGAACATGCGCAGGCCCTGGCATCGCTGGATGCCCAGAGCATCGTGGTGCCACAAATCGTGCTGACCGTCTCTTCGCAGCAAGCAGGCAAGGCCCGCGAGACCACGATCACCTTCTCCGATCTGGTGCTGGAAGGGGTCGATAACGGAGTGGCCGATCGGGTGAGCCTTGGCGGCGTCGCCATGATCTCGGACGACGCACAGGCCGAGTTCGGCACAATGGGCGCGGCCAATTTCGACATAGGCGGCGTGCTGGGTTTCTATGGGCTGGCAGATCGCAGCGGGCAGACCGATTTGCAGACCATCTACACCGACTTCTCCGCCGAAGGCGGCAGTCTTTCCTCTGATGAAATCGACTGCACCATAGGCGCAACCGCAGGCGCGGAGTTCAAGGCCCGCCCGCTCACAACATCCTTCGGTGAAATACTGGCTCTGTCCCAAGCGATTGAGGACGAACCCGAAGATATCGACCCGGCCCAGCTCGGCCAGCTTCTGCGTATTTATGCAGACATGCTGACGGCCTTTGAAACCTCAGAGATCACCTTCGACGGTATTTCCTGCACCGGCGAGGACAATGAGGGCCGCCCGATGGTCTTTGAAGTCGCGGGCATGACCATGGATGGCATGTCGCCAGGGCGCTATCCCGCCATTTCCATGGATGGATTCAACATCGTCGTTGAAGGCGACGGCTTCATGAGCCTAGACAATTTCACCTTCAAGGCGATGGACCTGAGCGGTGCCATTGCCGTTCTGCAAAGCGCCCCGGCAAACGTCACCGAGGCGTGGCTGGAAGAAAATGCCCGCGCAATGTTCCCGGCCATGGAAGGCTTCGCCTTCTCGGGCTTCAACATCGACATACCCGAGCCTGACAATCCCGATGCCCGCATCAAGGCCGGTATCGGAGCGTTCGATCTGTCTTTGGGCAGCTATCTTAATGCCATTCCCACCGATCTTGACGTTCAGGCGAGCAATATCCGCATCGAATTGCCCGAAAATGTCGAAGACGACGCGCTCGAACAGCTTCGCGCATTGGGCGTGACCAGCCTTGACGCAGGCTTCCGCCTCGCAGCGGCCTGGGATGAAAGCACAAGCCAGATCAACCTCGAAGAATTGTCCGTCACCGGCGTCGACCTGGCCACGGTCACGCTGGCCGGAACCATTGCCAATGCGGGCGCGGACCTCTTCTCGCTTGATCTGGACGCCGCCGCGGAAGCGGCTCTGGTGACGGCGGTAAAGTCGCTCGACCTTTCCATCATCGACACGGGCCTGTCCGATCTTGCCCTCGCCATCGCCGCCAAGGAGCAAGGCTCGTCGCCCGAACAGATGCGGCCAATTCTGGCGGGTCTGGCCCAGGGCACCATTATCGGGATGCTGGCTGACGCGGCAAACGCCGCCCAACTGGGCGAGGTCGTCAACCGCTTCATCAGCGGCACGGCCAGAACGCTCAATATCGGCATCATCGCCAAAACCGATCCGGGCCTTGGTTTCGAGGACATGATGGAGGCCGAGCAAAACCCGGCCTCGCTGATCGGCAAGGTGAACATCACCGCTACGGCGGAGTAATCTCAAAAGGACCGGGGTGGAGGCTTATCCGCTTTCTCCCCGGTCCAAATGGCCAGCCACATACTTGCCGCCCATGCAAGCAGAGGTTGACCATGCCAGATACCAGCATCGATCATTTCCAAAATCAGGCTCCGGCCCTGTCCGGCCCCGCCAATGCGGGCTTTGAGATCGTTCCCTCAAACGATCCCCTGCCCGCCATTACCCGCGCCATCTATATCGGCGGCGGCGGCTCGCTGACCCTCACCATGGCCTGGGGCGGCGATATTACCTTGCACAATCTGGAGGATGGCAGCCTGTTGCCGCTCCGGGCAAGCCACGTCAAGGCAAGCTCCACCGCCACCGATCTGGTGGGGCTGTATTAATGCCCAACATGTCTCAAACGGGTTTCGGCCTCGGCCTGCCTTTGCTGTCGGGGCGTCGGTCCGGCAATCCCAAAGCGGGTTCACTCGCCAATGCCGCCATTGTCGCGGACTTCAATGCATGGCGCTTTGCGGTCACGACAGTGCCACTTGACGATATTGCCACGGCAAGCCCCGAGCATTTGCGACGCAAGCGGGCGGCCAGTTTCGATGAGCTCTTTGCCTTTGAAGCAGCGAGCACTGAGACACGCTTTTATCTCGACCAGAACGGACATTGGCGCAATGACCTGTCCGCTCACCAGCCGAGACAGGACTGGCGCGATGGTCGCCGCCGCCTCCGCCTTGAGGCAGGAAAAACCAATTTGCTGACGCATTCGGCCGACCCGTCAAATCCAGTGTGGAACGCCACCCAACTGAGCCTTGTCGCTGGTGTGGGCGACCCTGCCGGCGGCAATACAGCCTTCCGCCTCATCCCTACAGCAGCGGATACGCCGCACGCCCTGTCGCGCATGTCGGCGCACAGGGCCAGCGCGACCAATGGCACCACCTATACGCACTCAGCCATCGTCAAGCCCGATGGCTATGGGGCGCTGATCTTTGAATGCGACGTGACCAATGGCGGCACCTATCGCCAATGTGGCCTCGACATTGCGACCGGCACAATCGCCGGAGATTCGTCAGGCGGCGCCATTGCGATGTCCTCCCACCCTTTGCCGAACGGCTTCTACCAGATCAGCGCTACGTTCACCGCCGACACCTCCAAAACCATCGATGGCGGCTGGTTCATCGTGCCCCATGCGGCGAGTGCGAAGAATTTCATCGGCGATGAAACTTCCGGCCTCATTTTCTGGAACCAGCAACTCGAAGCTGGGCACTACCCGTCCGATCCAATCATCACCGATGACACCGCAGCCAGCCGCGCGACTGAAACCGCGCGTTTTTCGCCGCTGGTGGAAGCAATCATGCAGCCTAGCGCGGCCTCTATTCTGGTGCGCGGCAGGATCACCCAAGCGCTGAACGCCGATCATCGGGACGCCGTGATTGTGGGCGGCGGGCAGGCCGACATGCAAATGCTCGGCGCTCACTATGCCGACAGCGCGCCTCATCATCAGATGCGCGGCCATAATGGCGATGATTTCCAGTTTCCCATCAATGGCAATTGGAATTCCAGTTTCGGCGCTGTTGCCGCATTCGATGAAACCAGCATCCGCGCGTCGGTCAACGGCTCACCGGCAATGGGCCGCGACGAAGATGGCGGCGGCGACAGGAGCGCCCTATATCTCTCCCGCGCCATCTCATCCGCCAGCAATTATGCAGACGCACTTTACGATCTGGTCGCCATCTATCCGCAGCGGCTGGCAGATTCAGACATCGCCGCTCTCTCCACCCTGCCCTGATGGCTCGGCCGGACTCTCCAGCTTCAGGCCGGTGAGTTCGGCCAATCTGCGCAAGCGCGCCTCGCGGTTGGGCAAGTCGGCAATCGCCCTCTCCAGCTCCAGCACCTTGGCGCCGACAAGGAAGCGGTACCAGAAGGCTTGCAGGCCATGGTAGATCGCCCCCTCCCTGCCATCGAGAAAGCCAAGCTGAAAGATATAGCGGAACAGGAAGTAACCAAGGCTCGATAGCGGAAACGGAATGCGATTGTAGATGCGCTCCTTGATCAGGCGCCGCAGTCCTGCCTGCCGCGCGGATGATCCGGCACTGAGTGAACCATCCCGCGTGAACAGATCATGCCGCTGGTTCAGCACATCCAAGGCCTCGCGCGACGCATAGCCATTGTGCTTGTCGATGAAGAAGCTCAAATCCTTGAGATTGTGATCGGCAAAACCGCCGGAAAAATGCACGATCCGTCCGCTTTCAACGACGATATGCTCATCCATCCAGCGTTGCTCGATCCGTCCGCAACCGCGCCGAAACAGCCGCAACAGGGTCAGCGGATAGCGCCCGCCATGCCTGATCCAACGATCCATGAATATGTGCTTGCGCGCCAAAGTGATGCCCGTAACCGCAGCGGGCAATGTCGGCAATTGCAGCCGAATAGTCTCTGCCAGATCAGGCTCGATCACTTCATCCGCGTCAAGGCGCATGATCCAGTCCGATGTGATCGGCGCGTTATCGACCGCCCATTGGAATTGCTGCGCATAATTGACCCAGCGATGACTAAGCACCACCGCCCCAAGCGATTGCGCAATTTCGGTGGTACGATCGGTAGAATAGGCATCAATGACGAAAATTTCCGCGGCGAATGGTCGGACAGACTGGATCGCCCGCGCGATATGCAGCTCTTCATTGTGGGTGAGAATGATCACCGCAATCATGCTTCGGCCTCGGAGCGCATGCGAATAAGTCTGGCTGGATTGCCCGCGACCACGGCACCCCGTGGCACATCCCGAGTGACCACCGAGCCTGCACCGACAATCGCGCTTGCGCCCACGGTTATGCCGGGCAGCACAAAAGCCCGCGCGCCCACAAATGCCTGCGAACCCACGACGATTTTTCTTGTGACCAATCGCATGGCCGGGTCAGCAAAATCATGGGTGCCGGTGCAGAGATAGGCTTCCTGGGCAATTGTCGCGCCCGCGCCAATCTCTATTTCTCCCAGACAATAGGCATTGGCCCGATCACCCAGGGTCGCGCCGTGATTCAGCGTCAGGTGCCAGGGCATCTGAATGCGCGCCCGCTGATGCACGAAGGGGTGCCCCTCAATGCGCGCACCGAACAGACGCAGCACCAACAACCGCCAGCTATTGGCCGGTTTTGGTGTCCATATGCAAAATAGCAGCCAGACATAATCCCAGAGCAGCATTTTGATCCGTACGCGAAGCGGCCAAGGGCTGTCTGTCGGCAGGCGCTGCGGTTTAATCGTCATGGCGCACCAGAGTTTGGAAATCGACCAGCATAGAATCGGCGATGATTTGCGGCGAAAAGCGGCTGGCGCTCTGCATCGCGGCAATGCCCAAACGGTTCCGCAAGGCGGCGTCACCCATCAGCCGCGCCATGGACGCAGCCAGATTGACCTCAGCATTTTGCCGATGATCGAACACGCTGCCATTGTGCCCATCCTCGGCAAAATCCTCAAAACACCGCAGCGCCGACAATACCGGCACGCAACCGCAGGCCATGGCTTCAAGCGGCGCCAGCCCAAAGGCCTCGCCATGCTCGGCAAGCGACGGATAGACAAAAATATCCGCGCGTTTCAGACGCGCGATAAGGGCGGCATCCTCGTAAATGGCATCGACAAACTCGACCCTATCTTCAAAGCCAGCAGCCAGAGCCTTGAGTTCGTTGAGATATGAAAGGCCGTCACCACCATGGGAAATGCTCCATGGGCCGATCAATTTCAGCCGCCAGTCCGGAAAGTCAGGCGCAATGACCTTGAAGGCCGCCAGCAGCAGGTCTAGCCCCTTTTCGCGGCTGATCCGCCCGACATAGACAATTTCCCGATCACGCGGCCCACGCTGTTCGGAAATGGCCTCGGCAAATTGCTGACCAATCGGATTGGCGATCACCAGAGACCTGCTCGCCATGCAAAGTGCCTGCTCGACAATGGCATCAAAAACGGCACGCGACACCGCATGCAACCGCGCAGCACGGCCATAAAACCGCATCTGGCCCTTGGGATAGCGGCCCACCGCAACGGCAATTTTACCAGCTTTTCGCAGCGGCAGAATAAGCGGTGCGGAAACGCTATTGGTGACGGTAATGTCCGCCACCGGCATATAGACGCTGACCAGCAGGCTATAGATCACATCCAGCAGCCGATAGAGCAGGCCCGGACGCGGCGGATCGAATGACGGCACTCTGACATGGCTGATGCCATCGACAGTCTCGCGGTGCGCAAAGCCCGGAAATCGCCGTGAGATCATCGTGACCTCATGCCCCTTGTCGGCATAGACGCGGGCCAACCCATATTGAATTTTCTCGACCGCCAGCCCCCGCACCGGCGGAATGGGAAAGAATGGCCCCATCACGATATTTATGCGCAGTTTCGTGGTCACGCGCCGGACCTCCCACAGGCTTCCGCAAGAGCAGCGATCAGGTCCGTGGCGGCAATTGCGATATGAAAGTGTTGCGCGAAGCCCTGCCCCGCGGCCTCTCCCATCGAGAGCTTTTCAGCCTCGGGCAGCGCCAACCAGCGCGCCAGAAGTCTCTCGAAAGAGGCGGCATCGTCATTTGCCACCAACCCACCGCCAGAGGCCTCCACCTCGCGCCAGATATTGACCTTGTTGCTGATCAGGACCGGCACACGACAGGCCATGGCTTCGGCAACGGCGATCCCGAAATTCTCCTGATGCGATGGCAGCACAAATGCATCAGCCCCACGAAACGCGCCCCATTTCGCCGCCCCGTTCAGCATGCCGGGCCAGTGAATGCGCGTCCCTATTTCCAGAGCATGCGCCCGCGCCATGAGTTTGGACTGCAAGCCGACCGGATCGGGGCCGGCGATCACCAGGTCCAGCGCCGGGTGAGAGGGCGCGACACCTGCAAAGGCCTCGACCAGCAGATCGAGACCTTTCTTGGGATGAAGCCGACCGAGAAACAACAGATAGCGCCGCTCCCCTAGGCTCGGAACGGCGGCACGAAACGCAGCTATCTGTGCAGGATCGGCGGGCGGCGGCGCGGCGGTGCCAAAAGCAACAATGCGCGAAGTAAACGCGTGCCCCCAAAATGCACCTTCGGCCAGACGCCTCTCTTCGGCACAGGTGAACAGGACAGAATGTGCATCGCGCAGAACAGGGCCCTGCGCAAACGACCAGACCAGCCGCTTCAACAGATGCTTGAGCCGATGCTGGCCCGCACACCATGGGTCCAGCATGCCATGCGCAAACACGACATAGGGCAGCCCCGCCGCCCGCAGCGCGCGCCGCGGCCCGATTGCCGCATGGTTCCAAAGCCCATGAATGACGGCGACGTCGAACCGATCCGCATTGTCTGTGATCCACGCGCCAAGTTCAGGGCTAAATCCATAAGGCCCCGCCCAGCGCCCCATAGCCGCTATCGGCACCGAATAGAGCCTGAGAAAATCGACACCGCTTGGGTCGAGACAGACGATTTCAGCATCATGCCTCCGCTCGGCCATCGCCATGGTGATATTTCGCAGATATTCGGCGGGGCCGCCGCTGGCCGGATCGACGCTGGCGATGATGTGCAGCACCTTCATCGGGTCGCCCTCAGCAGTGCGGCAAGATTTGCCTCGAAATTCGCTGCCGAATACCGCGTTTGCACCTTGGCCTGTCCGCGCGCGCCTATGCCCAAGGCGATCTCTGGATGGCGCAAAAGATAGGCCATCCGGTCCGCAAGAAGGGCAATGTCGCCGGGGGCGACGACAAAACCATCAACGCCATGCTCGACGATCTCGTGCGCCGCGTCTTCATTGCCACAGATGACCGGCACTCCATGTTGCCAGGCCTCCAGATAGACAATGCCGAAACCTTCCTTGGATGAAGGCATGACGAAAAGTCCGGCTTCTCCATAGGCATCGCTCAGCGCCGTATCGGAGAGCCGACCAAGAAAGTGCACCCGCCCATGCAGCCCCAACGCATCCACCAGCGCCTCAAGCTCCGGCCTGAGCGGTCCATCGCCGACAATATGCAGGTGATGCTCGCCCAGTTCAGGCGGCAGCAGGGCCATGGCCCCGATCACGGCATCGATATTCTTGCCCCGATCATGCAGGCCAAGCCGGCCGACGCTGAGGATGCTCCGCCCCAGCGCTTCGCGCTGAAACCCGGCCGGATTGACCGCATTGGGAAAGATGACGAACTTTTGCGCTGATACGCCAAAACCCGCCGCCATACGTCTTGCCGTAAAATCGCTGACACTGGCGATAGTATCGACTGCGGTCAGCAGAAGCGGCTCATAGAAGCGTTTCCTGCGATAGAGCGGATCGGCCCAGACCTCATCTCCGTGCGCAAACAGCACGATGCGCAGCGCCGGATTGACAAGCCTGCATAGCATGGCGACCGGCAGCAGATTGATATGCCCGACCAGCAGCACCTGCACATGTCTCGCCGCCGCCACCGAAGCGCAGATGAAACCGAACCGCTTGGAGCCAAAAGCCTTGATCCGCGCGCTTGAACGCTGAATTACGTCGTCCGGCACATCGCGCATGATGTGCACCAGCGGACGCGCCGCAACCTTATCCAGACAGGCAATGACCCGCTGATTGAATGCCTGAATGCCGCCAATGCGCGAATAGGTGTCGAGCGCCAGAAACAGCACGGATGGCGATTGGCTGTGCTCCATCACCCTACCCGACCCTTGTCGCGTCGCGGAGTGCGGCCAGACGCTCGATAATCTGGCCCATCAGCACTTCGTTGCTTGTCCGGTTGGCCACGAAACGACGCTGCCCGTCCCGGGCGATGCGCTCGCGCAACAATTGATCCGCCAGAAGCAATCTGCATTGCGTCGCACACTCCTCGACGCTGGAGAAAAACACGGCCTCCTCATTTTCTGCGTAAAGCTGCTGATGATGCGCCGTTCGCGGCGCGCACATCGCGGTGCCGATGGCGGGGATTTCGACTGACCGGCTGGTATGCAGATCGTCATTGGCCTCATTGAGCAAAACCAGCGCCACTTTCGCGCCGGAAATGGCCCGCGCATAGTCATCGCCATGCAGATGCCCGGCCCGGATCGCGGGAGCGAGACGCTTATATTCCGGCGCTTTGTGCCAGCGCGCACCGTAGATGGTGATGGGCAGGCCCAGATCGATCAACGCCGCCAGAAAGGCGCCGCGACCGGGCATCCATGTGCCGACAAAGGCGATCCCAGACGCCCATTCTGGTCCTGACACGACAGGCCGGTGCGTCACCTCATCGGCACATTGCCAGACAAGCATGGGATTGGTCACACCCAGCGCCCGCATCTCTTGCTCAACATGGGCGCGGCGCGGTGTGACTGACAGATCGTACTGCCCGGCGACGCGCCGAAACAAAGCCCATCTGCGCCCCTCGGCACTGGGGCTCCGATAGGGATTGTCAGCATTGTAATTGCCGATAACAGCGGCGCGAGAGCGGATAAGGGCCAGACTGGCCGGGCCGACAACATCGCCACAATCAACCAGCGCCAGATCGAAAATGCGACGATCACCGATCTGCCGCACCAGGATGCGCCTCGCCATGAAGTCGAGCCCCAATCCGCCCGCATGCCGCAGCCAGAGCGCCCAATAATCCGGCAACCCTCCATAGGGAGAGACGTGGACCACACCATGCCCCAGCCGCCGCAAAGCTTCGGCCCGATGCAGGCCGGTGCCGTCTGTTGCCCCGACATAGAGAATGGACAACCCTGCGCGCATCATGGCCCGAGCACCTGTCGCCACATGTCGCCATAGCTGTCCCAGCCACCAAGGTCGACAACGCGCTGCCGTGCAGCAGGTCGAAGGCGCTGACCACTATCGGCAACGCTTTCCAGCGCCGAGGCAATCGCGCCCGCATCCCTGATCGGGACGACAAAGCCCTCCCTGCCGGTTTCGATCATTTCCGCCGCGCCACAATGGGTCGAAGCGATCACCGGACAACCGCAGGCCATCGCCTCGCTGACCACCATCGACCAGCCATCCTCAATGCTCGGCGCGACGAGGCAATCCGAGACGCTGTAAAGATCAGGCAGCTTCGCATTGGCGACATTGCCCAGAAACACGACATTTTCCGTCGGCAGGCGCGGCAGCAAGGCTTTCAGCTCCGGCGTCAGGTCGCCCACGATCCGCAATCGCTTGTTCCTGTGCCGGAAACGGGCAAAGCCTTCCAATAGATACGGCACGCCTTTTCGCAGCGACACCTGTCCGACAAACAACGCATTGAACTGGTCCGGCTCAGGCTCGCAAACCGGGAAAAACCGTTCCAGCCGCGCGCCATAGGGAATGTGTCGCAATTTTTCGGGCGGCACACCCTGCTCCACAAAGGAGCGGATGCAGAATTCCGATGGGACCGAAATCAGATCGGCCAGCGCATATTCTTCCTCCTCCTTGGCCAAAACCCTTGAGTTTATCCCGCGCCATTCCATGCCCCAGAGGCGATGTTCCTCCGCCAGCAGGGCGTCCTGATAGCGGATATGGGTCGAGCCACGATCGCAGATATATTTTCCGCCCAGCGCCTGCGCCTTGCGCCCGCTATGCGCGCCCTGCCCGGACAGCGCGATCAGGATTGTCGGCGCGGTGATCGATGCAGCAACGCGGCGGTCCAGCGTTTCCTGCGCACACCATCTGAGATGGTCGCGCAGCAGCTCGAAGCGCCGCAACAGCGGCAGCCTGCTCCAGCCCATATAGAGCGTTTGCAGCCAGGGGAATGTGTGAATTTTGGCGGGAGGAATACCCGTTTCGTCACCCAGTTTGCGGCGCGGATAACCGGTCCAGATCGCCTCAAGCCGCCCCAGACGCTCCATCTGCCGGGCAAGGTGGAAATGATGAAACCGACCGATGGAAATCTGCGTGACCTTCATCGCAGAATGCCGCGTCTGGCAATGAGAACAAGGGTGATGGCAGGCATGGCCGCATGCAACCCCAGCGTCGCGCCGCCCGCTGCGACGACACCCCAGCGTTCCATCCCCACCCACGACAGCAACAGGCTCGCGCTGGAAAGGACGAGGAACCACGGCGCGAACACGCCATGCCGATTGGTCGAGACGAATGGCGTCTGCAACGCGAACCAGAAAACTTCACACACGACTGCAAAGACCATCAGCCAGAACAAGGCTGTCTCCCCCACAATCGCGCCATGTGTCCACCAGGCCAGAAACGGCTCGCCCCATACCATCATGCCGCACATATAGATGGCGGTGCCGATGGCGGCAGCGAGGAGCAGATCACGAAAGACGCGCCGGGCCCTCGCACGCTCACCCTGCGCAATAAGCTGGCCAAATATCGGCTCCAGCGCATGAATGAGGAGCGCCGCAGCCAGCCGCCCCAGCCGGGTCAGAGTGCGGATGGCGTTAAGGACAACCACTACCGGCGGACCGAGAACCGCCCCGATGACGAGGCTCATGCCCTGAATGCTGATCGCCTGGCTGGCGAGATAGGACATATAGGCCAGCGACGGCCTGAGCATGTCGCGCAGATAACCCAAATCCGCCTTGCCGATATGCGGCATAAACTGCGGATACGCCCGGCAAAACACTATCGACGCAACCAGCAAAACGCTCACATTTCCGGCGAATGTCACGGCGGCTACGCCGACAAATTCAAACCCCGCCAAGGCCGCCAGCACCAGCAGAATGGCGCTGATCAATTGTGCCGTGGCGGTCGCCGCAAAGCAGAACCAGTAATGCCCCACCGCGCGCATGGCCCCACCGATGACGGCAAAGGCCAGCGAGGCGATGGCGATGGCCGCAAGCGCGAACGTCGCCAGCGCCACCACTGGCGCATCCGCGCTTGTTATCGCAAAGATATCGGCAATTGGCACCAGCACCACGAACAGGGCCGACACTATCAGCAGCAAGACACAGACGCTGCCGACAAACAGCCAGGCTGTTTGATTAACCATCACAGCCCCGGCCGCATCCCCTCTGGCGACGCGCATGGTCATGTCATTGCCCGCGATTTGAGCAAAGCCCAGATCGCCCATGGCGAGATAGGTTGGTAGCGCGGACATGATCAGCCACGCGCCATAGCGCTCGATGCCCCAGAGCCAGAGCATCATCGGCAGGACGACAAGTTGGGTGCCAATGGTCACCGCTTGCCCATAAAATTGCGCGGCAACACCCCATTTTGCTTGCTGGCGCAGTCCCATCGCCCTCATGCGCGCACCGCCCCGTTTCCAGGCAAAAGCTGGCGGGCGAACCGCCCCAGGACCAGAAGCGCACACAGAATGGCGGCATTGCGGAACCCGGCAAAAACAGCGCCGATCGAGCTCTCGACCGAAATCAGCATGACAAGAAAGCTGATCAACACCGGCAGGCGGGCGATTGGCGACAACAGCGCCACGATGAACAGGGCCGCCTTCATCACGATCCAGACACACAGGATATAGATAGTCAGGCCCGCAATGCCGAAATCGGCATAGCCATCGAGATATAGCGTATTGGCCCAGTCATTATAGGGCACACCCAATTGGCTAGCCCACAAACGCTCGGCAACCAGCAGGCCTGATTTGTCGATGCCAAAGGCCGATGGAATGGCATTGAGCAGATCAGCCACGAGCCCCTGTCCCCAGAGCAGGCCCAGATGGGCATGTTCAAACGCGGCAACGGACTGGATGATAAAGGGCCGCATGACCACATTTTCAGCGAATGCAGCGTCGAGCGCGGGCAGATCGACCTCCCCCATGGCCTGCATGATGTCCCAGAGACCGGGATAGGCGAGGCCCGTGGATTGCAGAAAATAATGGGTGTGGCGAACATGGAAAAAATACTGCCACAACACATAGACGCCGATGGAAATCACCAATGTCGACAATGCAAAGCTCAACAAGTCACGCAGGCTTGGCTTTCGTACTGACAGGGCGGCATGAAGATAGACCAGTAGTGAAACCAGCATCACATTCGTCAGCATGCGGCGACCATCGAGCGAGAGCCAGGCGATCTGCACCGCCGCGATAAAGCCGATAGTGACCCACTTCCTCAGCACGCTGCCCTCACACGCCGGCAAGGCGGCATTGAGCGCAGCTATCGGCAACACGAACAGGCCCAGAAAGCTCATGAAGGAGATGATAGGCCCAACGCCCTCGGCGGCGGCACCAAGATAGGTCCAGAACCCGCCTAATATGGCGCAGAGCTGTATGACCGAGGCAATTCCCGCCAGCCCAAGAAGGCGGCCCGCAGTACTCGCCTCGAGCGTGAGGCTGACCCCGCCGAACACGCAGGAAAACAGAAACGCAATGAGCGCCGCCGCGACGATATTTGCGCCGCTGGCCCACAGAACCGGCACCGGAAACGACAGCGCCGCCTCATCCACCATGAAGATGTAGATGAACGGATAGATATACCACATCATGGTGATGGCAGGGACGATGCGGAACGGGTTGATGACCCCGCGCGCCAGCCCCGAAAACAGCACAAGCCCATAAAGGCAGAAGGCCAGAAGCGCGAAAAACGAGCCGCCAAAATCGGAATGTTCAGCCTGCCCAAGCAATATCGCCACACAAAACAGGACACTCGCTAGAGCGAAACAGGCGCTGTCTCTGGCAAGTGCTCCCAATGATACCATGGCGCTAAAAGGACACTTCCTTTCGCCCACGCTCCCGCCAGACCGCGCGGGAGATTTCATCGCAGAATTCGCCGAGAATAACCCGGTCATTCCAGCGGTGCTCGGCCCTTTGTCGCGCCACCGCGCCCATTTTCATGCGCAACGCGGGATCATCGATCAGCCGCGCAATCGCCTGACCGAAAGCATCAGCATCACCCGGCGCGACCACAAGCCCGCACCCTTCGGCCTCGATTGCAAGGTCGGTGCCTTGCGCCGCCGTCACCACAACCGGACGGCCCGAGGCCAGCATATTGGTGAGCTTGCTCGGCAGCATGAGGCCGGCCGCATTGGCGCATTGCGGCAAGAGATGCACGCTCGCCAGTCCCAGCAATTCATTGAGCCGCTCCCTGGGCTGAAGATCGCGGAACTGGATATTCCCCAGCCCCTGCGCCAGCGCTTCCAGCCTGCCGCGATTTGGGCCCTCCCCGCAGATAACAAAGGTCAAATCCTCGCGGTGCCGCAAAAGTCGAGCCGCCTCGACGACGATTTCAATGCCCTGCTTATTGGCGATATTGCCGGAATAAAGCGCCACGTGCGGCGTCCCGATGCCCCATTCGGCCTGGTAGAGCGACGCCCGTTCCTGCGGGCTTATGACATCAAGATCGGCCCAATTGCGGAACGCGACGATCCGTTCCGCCGCCACGCCCTTTTCGGCAAGCCTGCCGCACATCTGCCTGGAAATGGAACTGACACTGTCGAAGCCGGTCAATACCGAGCGCTCGAACCAGCGCGCCAAGCGTCCAATAAGACCAATATCCCCGATCAGCCCCGTGGCGAACGCCGCTTCAACCTCAAAATCCTGCACATGCAGCCATGTTCGCGCGCCACAGAACAGCGCCGCCAGACGCGCCAGCGGCGCCGCAATAAGCGATGGCGCAATGGCGATCACCAGATCGGGTCGCCAGCCCAGCCCGCGCCAGAGCATCAACGGCAGGGCCGCGAGAGCAAAGCTGAGATGATGCAGCACACGCTTTGCGCCGCTCGGATTGCGCGGCACATAAAGCGGCACCCGCGTGACGGAAACACCCCTCTCGCAGCCACGCGTATAGGCAAGGCCACTATGCCCGTCCATCAACCGCCAACCCGGATAATAGGGTCTGGCCGCAACCACTTCGACCTCATGCCCCTGCTCGACCAGCGCCTCGGCCATACGCGCGGTATAGATGGCAATGCCAACTTTCTCCGGCGCGTAATTGATGCCGAGGAGCAGGATTTTCATGCCGCCTGCCCCTCCGCGACATGCTCGAGAAACCACGCATAGACGTCGCGCAATCCGCGTTCCAATCCGATGCGCGGTGCCCAGCCCAGCGCGCGCAGCTTGTCGGCGCGCATCAGCTTTCGCGGCATGCCATCGGGCTTGCCGAGATCATGCGCGATGGTGCCGGTAAAGCCGACCACCTCGCACACCCGCTGCGCCAGTTCGAGGATCGTGTGATCCAGACCCGAGCCGACATTGACGTGTTCGGCATCGGAATATTGCTTCAGCAGCAGAACCAGCGCGTCGGCACAATCGTCGACATGCAAAAATTCGCGTCGCGGCTTGCCCGTGCCCCAGATCGTGACTTCAGCCGCGCCATTGACCTTGGCCCAGTGTGCCTTGCGTATCAGCGCGGGTAGAACATGGCCGCCCACAAGATCGAAATTATCACCCGGCCCATAGAGATTGGTGGGCATGGCCGCAATATAGTCGCGCCCATATTGCTGCCGATAGGCTTCCACCAGCTTGAGCCCGGCAATCTTGGCAATGGCGTAAAACTCATTGCTGGGCTCAAGCCCGCCAGTCAGCAAAGCAGCCTCGCCAATCGGCTGCGCCGCCGCTCTGGGATAGATGCAGCTTGATCCGAGGATGAGCAGTCTCTCGACATCATTTTCGTGGGCGGCCTTCACGACATTGGCCGCAATCATCAAATTGTCGTAGAGGAAATCCGCCGGATAGGTGCTGTTGGCCAGAATGCCGCCAACCCTTGCCGCCGCCAGAATGACCGCGTCCGGCCGCGTCTCGCGCAGAAAGGCCTCCACCGCCGCCTGTCGCCGCAGATCGACCGCGTCGCGCTCAATTGTGATGATCGAACAGCTTTCACTGGCCAGCCGCCGCACCAGCGCACTGCCCACCATGCCACAATGGCCCGCCACCCATATTCGTTTGCCCCCCAGCTCAAACATCAGGCTTGTCTCATCACCTCTTCGGCCTTGAGCAGATTGAGGTCTTCGCGCACCATTTCGGCGGCCAGCTCCCGCGCACCCGTCCTGTGCACCCAGCCCAGCCTTTCCCGCGCCTTGCTGGCATCCCCCACCAGAAAATCGACTTCCGTCGGTCGGAAATAGCGCGGATCGACCTCCACCAGACATTGCCCATTGGCCCTGTCATGGCCCCGCTCATGGACGCCTTCGCCGCGCCATTCGATATCCACGCCAAGCTCGGCAAAGGCCCAGCAGACGAAGTCACGCACGGAGGTCGCCTGCCCCGTCGCCAGCACATAATCGTCGGCAATATCCTGTTGCAGGGTTCGCCACATGCCTTCGGCATATTCGCGCGCATGCCCCCAATCGCGCCGCGCATCCAGATTGCCCAGATAGAGCCGGTCCTGTTGTCCGAGATGAATGCTCGCCACCGCCCGCGAAATCTTGCGGGTCACGAAGGTTTCGCCGCGCAACGGGCTCTCATGATTGAACAGAATGCCGTTCGAGGCATGCAGCCCATAAGCCTCGCGGTAATTCACCACGATCCAATAGGCATAGAGCTTGGCAACGGCATAAGGCGAGCGCGGGTAAAATGGCGTCGTCTCGCGCTGCGGCGCCTCCTGCACCATTCCGTACAGCTCCGATGTCGAGGCCTGATAAAAGCGCGTCTTGTCTGTCAGCCCCAGAATGCGGATCGCTTCAAGCAGTCGTAATGTGCCCATGCCGTTGACATTGGCAGTATATTCCGGCGTCTCGAAACTGACCTGAACATGGCTCTGCGCTGCCAGATTGTAGATTTCGTCCGGCTGGGTTTCCTGCACGATACGGATGATATTGGAAGCGTCGGTCAGATCGCCGTAATGCAGGATCAGCCGCGGATCAGTCTCATGCGGGTCCTGATAAATATGCTCGATCCGGCCGGTATTGAACGAGGACGAGCGCCGTTTGACGCCGTGAACCACATATCCCTTATCCAGCAAAATCTCGGCAAGATAAGCGCCATCCTGCCCGGTAATTCCTGTAATGAGCGCGACTTTTCTATTGTTCATTGCTATCGCCACAAACCAAGCCGAGATATGGCGCGGCAATATCAAGTCACGACATTTGCAACGCTAAACTACGTATATACACTAGAATTTTATGCAGTTCGATAATTAAAACGATCCCATCGGATAGACAGAAAAGGCGTTGTCCTGATCGCGCCATCAAAGAAAAATGAGCATCGAACTACATAGGCATGAGTGCAGTTCCGCACCTGAAGAGCCTGTGCACTGACGGCTTTCAGGCCATCTCATGATAATAATGCCCGTAGCGACGGAAATAGAGCATCGACCCCATATCCTGCTGATTGAGGATTGGAACAACGCACGCGCCTTGTTTCAGAACGTCCTTGAACGGCTGATAGGTGTGGCGAATATCGGACTGGCTGGTCGCGGCCCATTGCACCACATAGACCACCGCATCGGCGTGCCGCGCGAGGTAGAGCGCATCCACCACCGGCCCTAAAGGCGGAGTATCCAGCACCACGATATCAAATGTATTCCGCGCCGCTTCCAGCAGCCTGTCGAAAGGCCGGCTGGCAATCAGATCATCGGTGGGCAGGTCGCTGCGCTGCGGTGTCAGCAACACCATGAGCTCGGTTTCCTCGTCGCGCACCAGCGAGCTGCTGAGACTGGGCAGTGGATCATCCAGCCGCAGGATTTCAACCAGACCATCGCCGATCTGCATGCCGATGTGATGATGCAGCGAGGGCTGACGCAGGTCACCGTCGATCAGCAGAACCTTGCGCCCGGAAAGGGCATAGGAGCGCGCCAGGGACAGGGCCAGCGTCGTTTTGCCTTCCGATGGCGCGGTGCTGGTCACCACCACGATATTGCCCGCGCCCTCAGAAGCATGATTGCGGCGGACAAAACCCTGCTCGATAGAGGCCCGCATGCGCCGAATGGCTTCCGCATAGGCCGACAATGGCTTTGTGATCAGAAGATCGGCAAGGCTGCTCTCGTCACCATTCAGCTTGATGCGCGGCACGGCCACCACATTGTTGGCCTTGATCAGCCCCGCCAATTGCTCAGGCGCGGTGACGCCGCCGGCATAATATTCATAGGCAAAGGCCAGTGCCACACCCAGCGCCAGACCACCCAGACCGGCAAGCAGCATCAATGTGCGCGTATTCGGCCACGCCGCCTCGCTTGGACGGAGAGCTGGCGACACAACCCGGCTATCGGCAAGCTGCAATGAAGCCTCGACCTGCAAATGCTGTGCGCGGGCGACAAGCTGGTCATATTGCTGGCGCGCCAACTCGGACTGTCGTTGCAGATCATAAATTTCGGCCAGCATGTCCGCAGGCAGCGCCCCGGACAACATCGCACCCTCCACATCCGCAATGTCCGCGTTACCCGTCCGGTCGACAATGGTCTCGAGATTGGCCGCTATGTAGCGCTCAAGCGCACCATCATTTTCCACCACCGTCTCTCGCGCCGCCGACACCTGCTCCAGCAGCATGTTTCGGGCATCGACGATATTCTGCACCTTGGAGCCGAGTTGGCTGTCGATATAGGCGCGGGCAATGGCATTGGCGATGCTGGCAGCACGATCCGGGTCTTCCGAACGGGCCGATATGGCGATCAGCAGCGTCAATCCCTGCCGCTGCACGCTGACCATGGACGACAGCTTGCTTAGGGTTTGACGCAAGGCCTGCTCGGGCGTCGGCGCAACCGGCTCGCGCAGGCGCAGCACGTTCAGCAACTGCGTCGTCACCCCGGGCGCTGACTGAAATTCAGGATCATTGATCAGGTCTTCGCGCGCGATCACCTCCAGCAACACGCTGTCCGATCGCGCCAGCATCACCTCGCCCTCAATGCGCGGATCATTAGCGCTGACAGCACCCACCGGGCGGTCGCCGACCAGCAGGTTCTTGTCACTGGGATCGACCATGACAAGGGTCGTTGCGGTATAGAGCGGCGTCAGCGTAAAAACGATCGCCGCCGCCACACCGGAAACGACAATAAAAACACCGAGTACAAGCCGTATCTGTCGTCTCAGGACGCCCAAAACTGCACGGATGTCGATCTCGGCTTCCATGCACTGCCCTCAAAAAGACGATCAGCTTACCGGAACATAAACACGCGAAATTTCATCAAAGCAGAAGCCACCAAAAGAAACAACTTTATCTTTCTACGACAATAGAATGCGCTCACCACTCAGGCGATACATGCGATCATCAAAAACTATAGAGTTTAACGCCGGACACCTCGGATCAGCCGAGCGTGAGCCCAAGCTCTGTCGCTGCAATACCAAGACCCCAGTCGAGCAGCTTTCGCGCCGCTTCAGGCGTTGATCCCTCGACATAGCAGCGCAGTTCAGGGGCATTCCCCGAGGCCCGAAAATGCACCATGTCGCCAGAGCCGGTGCGCACCTGCACCCCGTCGATCTGCGAGATCGAGCCTATGCCATGGTCGGCAAAGACTGTCGCCGCATAAGCCGGATCCTCAGCCAGTCGCCGCAGAAAGGCCCCGCTGCGCTCAGCCGGAACATCTTGCAGCCGATCGGCCAGAGCATGTTGCAGCGGCAGCGACGCCATAAGCTGCTCCGGTGAAATCCCGTTCCGCGCCGCCAATCCGAAAACGCAGAGCAGCGGCAACACGGCATCGCGGGTTTCGAGCGGGGCAAGATCAAAGCCCCTGCCCACGAATGTCCCGCCGTTGGCCTCAAAGCCAACAGCGCGCCCACGCGCCCGCTGCAAGCCTTCAATGACATAGGGCGAACCCACGCGGGTCCGGATCACCTCGGGAAAATAGCCGGTTCGTTCTATCGCCGAATTCGACGTCACCGGCGTGACCACGCTCTGCGCGTCAAGGAAACGCGCCGCAATCAGCCCCAGCGCATCGCCGCGCACGAATTCGCCATTGCGATCCATCAATAATGGTCGGTCACCATCACCATCGGCGGAGACGATGGCGTCGAGCCCATATTCGATCAGCCAATCCTTGAGCGGCGCAAAAACGGCATCACCAAAGGCTTCGGTATCCACCGGCACAAATCCGTCAATACGGCCCAGCCCAATCGTTTCGGCTCCGAACCGGCGAAAAACCTGTCCCAGAACATCGCGCGCCACGCTCGAATGCTCGAACACCCCAATGCGCAGCCCGGCCAATGAATTATCCGGCAAAAGCCCTTCAAAGCGACGCAGATAGCGCGCCCCCGCAAGCCCTGATTCATCGGCCAATGTCAGCGCCACATCGCCAATGTCATCATCGCTCAGCGCCGCAGAGATACCGTCCTCATCCTCTTTGCTGATCTCCCCATCGGGCAGATAGAATTTGAGCCCATTGCGGTCGGCCGGAATGTGACTGCCTGTGACCATGATCGCAGGACACCCCGCCGCCATGGCATGCAGCGCCAGTGCAGGCGTCGGCACCGCGCCGCAATCCACCGGCAACAGGCCTTCAGCGGCAATGGCCATAGCGCAGTCGTTGAGGATCGCGCGGCTGGAGGGACGGAAATCATGCCCGAGATAGACGCGCCCTTCCCCCGACAATCCGCATCCTGCCAGATGGCGCAGAAAGGCGCGCACATAGCGCCGCGCCGCCTGCCCTTCGAGCTCAGTGGCCAGCCCACGCAGTCCACTCGTGCCGAACTTGAGGCTATTGCCCGTCACGCTCATAAATTGCCCTATTCAGCCGCCACCGGCACACCGTCTCGCAGCGTGTCTGGCCGACCAATGCTGTGATAGGCAAAGCCGTGCCGCGCCATTTCATAGGGGCGATAGACATTGCGCAGATCGACGAAAACCGGGCTCTTCATCAGCGTTTTGAGACGGACCAGGTCGAGCGAGCGAAACTCGTTCCACTCCGTCACCAGCGCAATGGCGTCGGTGCCCTCCACGCTTTCATAGACGTCATGGGCGAAGGTGACGTTGTCCATCATGTCGCGCGCCGCCTTCATGCCCTGCGGGTCATAAGCCACCACTTTCGCGCCCCGGTCCTGTAGCCCCCGGATAATGTCGATGGAGGGCGCCTCGCGCATATCGTCCGTGTTCGGCTTGAAGGTCAGGCCCAGCACCGCAATCGTCTTGCCGCGCACATCCCCGCCACAGGCAGCGATCACTTTGCGCGACATGGCCCGCTTGCGCTGATCGTTGATCGAAACAGTGGTTTCCACCAGCCGCATCGGGCTCCCGAAATCCTGCCCAATCTTGACCAACGCCTGCGTGTCCTTGGGGAAACAGGAGCCTCCATAGCCCGGCCCGGCGTGAAGGAATTTGCTGCCAATGCGATTATCGAGGCCGATGCCGCGCGCCACTTCCTGCACATTGGCGCCGGCTGCCTCGCAGAGGTCGGCCACTTCATTGATGAAGGTGATCTTCATGGCGAGAAACGCATTGGCCGCATATTTGATCAGCTCGGCAGTGCGGCGATTGGTGAATTGCAGCGGCGCCTGGTTGAGATAGAGCGGCCGATACACTTCGGTCATCACCTCGCGGGCGCGCTCATCCTCGATGCCGATCACAATGCGGTCCGGCCGTTTGAAATCATCGATAGCCGCCCCTTCCCGCAAAAATTCGGGATTGGACACCACCGCCACATCGGCCTCGGGATTGACGCTGCGAATGATGCGTTCAACCTCATCGCCCGTCCCCACCGGTACGGTCGATTTGGTGGTAACAATGGTGAAGCCCTGAACCGCTCCGGCAACTTCGCGCGCCACATCATAGACATAGCGCAGGTCGGCATGGCCATCGCCCCTTCGGCTCGGCGTACCGACCGCGATGAAAACCACCTCGGCCACGGCAACAGCCTCCGGCAGATCATTGGTGAAACTGAGCCGCCCGGCTTCCACATTGGCTTTGACCAGATCGGCAAGGCCCGGCTCGAAAATCGGGATCACACCATTGCGCAGCGCGGCAATCTTGCTGTCATCCTTGTCGATGCAGACCACGTCATGGCCGAAATCGGCCAGGCAGACACCAGTGACCAGACCGACATAGCCCGAACCGACAACAGCAATCTTCACGCTAAAAGCTCCCGAAAACGTCCTCCCCGCCCAAGGAGCATTCAGTCATGCCGGTGCGGGAGACGGGACTATAAAATGTTTTGTTGACCATACGCCATGCCCGCCGCAACAGGCGGCCGGACCACAAATATGGTAAAGGCCGGATCAGTCTTCCACAGGCGGCCTCACCCGCATCCGCTTGATCCCGCTGCGGCGCGCCTTGCCCTCCTCCCGCCGCCGGACGGAGGCAAGGGTCGGGCGCGTGGCGATCCGCGGCTTTGGCGGATAGGCGCCTTCACGGATCAAAGCCACCAGCCGCGCCAGCGCCTCCGCCCGATTCAGCGGCTGATCGCGGTGGGAATTGGAGATGATGACGATCACGCCGTCCTTGGTCAGGCGGCTCCCGGCCAGTGCCGAAACGCGACGCTTGACGGGATCGGACAGGTTCGGAGAATTGGCAAGGTCAAAGCGCAATTGAACCGCGCTCGCCACCTTGTTCACATTCTGCCCGCCCGGCCCCGAGCCGCGCACGAATGTTTCTTCGATCTCGGAAGGGTCGATGGAAATGGAGCGGGTGATGATGATCGGATCGGCCAAGGTACCCCCTCCTGACCTCCCCCTGAAGAAGGGGGAGGAAACCACCGCGTGGGTGGCTCGATCTGTTCTCACCCACCGGCCTGCTCCTCCCCCTTCTTCAGGGGGAGGCTGGGTGGGGGTTAAAACACGTCCTAACGTTTCCACCGCCCGGTGAAATACACTTCCTCGTCGTGGATAATGCGGCCTTTTTCGGTCGTGCGGAATTTGCCGGGTTCGACCTCTTCCACCCACTTTTTCTTCAGCATGCCGGCAAAGGTCTTTTCGCCGACATCCTTGAAGTCATCGGGGCCGAGGACCTTGTCCTCGCCCATATGATAAAGCGCCTTCATCTCACGATTGGACGGACGTTGCGGCATCAGGCGACCTTCTGCTGCCCTGCTTCCTTGAGGTCGGGCGGGGTCGCCTCGGCCATCAGGGAAACGAGGGCATCCATGAAGGGCTGCACCTGCTGGCCTTCGGTGCCGAGACGCCGGACGGACACATTGCCCTCCTCGGCTTCGCGCTTGCCGACCACGAACAGCAGCGGCACCTTCTGCACCGAATGCTCGCGCACCTTGTAGTTGATCTTTTCGTTGCGGGTGTCGATCTCGGCGCGGATACCGGCAGCACGAAGCTGGTTCACCAGCTTCTGGGCATAGTCATCGGCTTCCGAAACGATGGTCGCCACGACGACCTGCGTCGGCGCCAGCCACATCGGCATCTTGCCGGCGTGGTTCTCGATCAGAATGCCGATAAAACGCTCCAGCGAGCCCAGAATGGCCCGGTGCAACATCACCGCATATTGGCGCGACCCGTCCTCGGCCACATAGGTGGCGTTGAGACGCTCGGGCAACACATAGTCGAGCTGCAAGGTGCCGACCTGCCAGGACCGGCCAATGGCATCCTTGAGGTGGAATTCGAGCTTGGGCGCATAGAACGCGCCCTCGCCTTCGGCGATCTCGAAATCATAGCCAGTGGCGCGCAGCGCGTCGCCCAGCGCCTTCTCTGCCGCATCCCAGCGCTCGATGGTGCCGCCGAACTTTTCCGGGCGTGTCGCCAGCTTGATGACGACATTCTCGAAACCCAGATGCCCATAGACCGAATAGAGCAGATGCACGAAATGCTCGGTTTCGCTCTGAATCTGGTCCTCGCGGCAGAAGATATGCGCATCGTCCTGCGTCATCTGGCGCACGCGCATCAGGCCATGCAGCGCGCCATGCGCTTCATTGCGGTGGCAACAACCAAATTCCGCCATGCGCAGAGGCAGATCGCGGTAAGACTTGATGCCCTGATTGAAGATTTGCACATGTGCCGGGCAGTTCATCGGCTTGAGCGCAAGATATTCGGCATCGCCGGTCAGAACCGGGCCTTCTTCCTCGGTATTGGGCACGGCATCGGGCACCACGAACATGTTTTCGCGGTACTTGCCCCAGTGGCCGGATTGCTCCCAGAACTTGGCATGCATGAGCTGAGGCGTCTTGACCTCGACATAGCCCGCGCCATTGAGGCGGCGGCGGATATAGGCTTCCATCTGGTTGTAAATGGTGAAGCCGCGTGCATGCCAGAACACGCTGCCCTGCGCCTCTTCCTGAAAATGGAACAGGTCGAGATCGCGGCCAATCTTGCGGTGGTCGCGCTTTTCAGCCTCTTCCACCATCACCAGATAGGCTTCCAGCTCTTCCCGTGTCGCAAAAGCGGTGCCGTAAATGCGGCTCAGCACTTCGCGCTTGCTGTCGCCGCGCCAATAGGCTCCGGCCACCTTGGTCAGCTTGAAGGCCTGCCCAACATCCTTGACCGAACGCATATGCGGGCCACGGCAGAGGTCCATCCACTGACCCTGCTTATACATCTTGATGGACTGGTCAGCAGGAATGGCATCCACCAGCTCAACCTTGAAGGCCTCGCCCTTGGCTTCAAACCAGTCCTTGGCCTGATCGCGCGTCCACACTTCCTTGGTGAAGGCAACGCCGCGCTCGATGATCTCGGCCATCTTCTTTTCGATTGTGCGCAGCTCGTCTTCCGTAAACGGACCGGCGGGACGATAGAAGTCGTAATAAAAGCCGTTTTCGATCACCGGCCCGATCGTTACCTGCGTATCGGGCCAAAGCTCCTGCACCGCCTCGGCGAGAACGTGCGCGGCATCGTGGCGGATCAGCTCCAGCGCATCCTTGGAGCCGCTGTCGCGCGTCACGAATTCTATTTTGCCATCGGCCTCAAGCGCGTCCGAAAGATCGGACAGCACGCCATTCCACTTCATGGCGATTGTCTTTTTGGCCAGAGACTTGGAGATACCTTCGACCACGGTGGTGCCGGTGGTGCCACGCGGAAATTCGCGGAATGCACCATCGGGGAACGTCACCTTGATCGACATTTTATGTCTCCAGAAATTGGGGTTACATGCAGCATCCATCGCTGCAAGGCGGCCTGAATAGCATGATTGGCTGACATTTCCAGTATGGGCTTTGCAGCAATGAGCCACTATATTGCAGACATGAGCGAAAATCCGATCGATCTGCAGTTCATCGCCAAACAGTTGGAGCGCGTGCTCGAAGAGCAGCGCCTTATGCGTCGTGAGATGGATGATGTGCGTTCGCTGGTAATCGGCCTCGCAGACCAAAATCGGCGGATTGACCGTCATATCGGCGATGTTCAGGCTGATCTCGAACTCATGATCAAATCTGAAATCGGCGGGCGGATGAGCAATCTGGAAAGTCGGATTGAGGCACGCACAGACCGCCAGATTGATGAACTGATCGAGCGGCTTGGTCCGGCCAGCTAATTATTTCCACCGCCCATATCGCCATGGCAGATACCACTTGCCCTGCTCCGGCACGCTTTCGGGCACCGGGTCATAGCCATGCGTGCCACCCGGGCGACAGCGCCAGAAGCGGGCCAGCCCCATCCAGCCGCCCGGCCAGAAGCCGAATTGCCAGATCGCATCGCGGGTAAATTCCGAGCAGGTCGGCAAATGTCGGCAGGTCCGCCCCATAAAGGCCGACAGCGTGTAGCGGTAGAGCGTGATCAGGAACACCGCCACGAGCTTGAACGGAAAATCCAGCACTCGCCAGAACAGCGACATGAATCGATCCATCAGCCTTGCGCCGTAACCGCTTGCGATGACTCAAGCTTTTCCAGCGCCAACCCAATCGCATCGAACACCAGCAGCGTCGACATATGCCGGTTCGGATAGTCCCGCACCGGTTCGAGATAGCGCAAATCCGCCCATTTCCCATCCGGCGGCGTCCCATCGGCCTTGAGCATGTCGTGCATTTGTCGGCGCAGGATCAGAAAATCGCCAACCTCCGTCCCCACCACTTCCCGCGCCACTATTGCAGCAGAAGTCTGCCCCAGCGCGCAGGCGGACACCTCGTGCCCATAACCCGTGATGATTCCCCCATTCACCTTGAGATCGACCTCGATTATCGATCCGCATATGCGACTGACCTTGCGTGCCGAAACATCTGCATCCGCGAGCCGCCCCGGCTGGACGGCGTTTCCAGCCAGATCGAGGATCTTTTCAGAATAGAGATCGCTCAGTTCCATGATGCCGACAATTCTGTTTCTTGTTCGGGTCTCGTTCCGCTTCTATATAGGAGCTCTCCATCGGGCTGTCAGGACAATCTCATCCTGACATGATCCGACGCGCCCTTTGCGGCGTTATATACAGCGGTCGCAACGCAAGGAGCTCGACCCCATGGACGTTCCCGTCAAGCTTCCATTCCCGGCGCCCGCCACCAGCGTGTCCCTGCCCCGCCCCAGCCGCGAAGAAGCCGAGGCCGCTGTTCGCACGCTGATCGCCTGGGCCGGTGATGATCCGAACCGCGAAGGGCTGCTCGAAACCCCTGCCCGCGTCGCCAAGGCCTATGGCGAGCTGTTCGCCGGTTATGGACAGGATGCCGCGACGGTTTTGTCCAAAACCTTCAAGGAGGTCGGCGGCTATGACGATCTCGTTCTGGTCAAGGACATCCCGTTCTACGCCCATTGCGAACACCATATGGTGCCCTTCTATGGCAAAGCCCATATCGCCTATCTGCCCCATGATGGCGTTGTCGGCCTCTCCAAGCTGGCGCGGCTGGTGGAAGTCTTTGCCCGCCGCCTGCAAACGCAGGAGACCATGACGGCGCAGATCATCGACGCCATCAATGAGAATCTCGGCCCGCGCGGCGCCGCCGTCATGCTCGAAGCCGAGCATATGTGCATGACCATGCGCGGCGTGAAGGCGCATGACGTCAAAACCGTCACCCATCGCTTCACCGGCGTCTTCGCCGAAGATCGCGTCGAGCAGGATCGTTTCTTCGCCATGGTGGCGGGTCGCCGCTAGGCGATCTGCCCTCCGTCACGAAACTGCGCTTTGCCATTGCTAATTTTGAACTGGCCTCCTCGGCCCCAAAGGTCTAGACCGGGCGGGCTATGACAGACCCTTCCTTACGGAACACATTGATAATCAAGAGCAGCAAAGCGCTTTAGTGCCCGGTTTCCGGCGCGCCACAAGCGCCGGCAAACCATGGAGCCAGCCATGCTGAAAGCCTTCACCTGCGCCAGCGAACTGCTGACCGAAATCCCGTTCACCGGCGACGCCAAAGATCTCGTCTGGATCGACCTCGAAAACCCCACCCGCGAAGAAGATCAGGCGGTAGAAGCCGCGCTCGGCATCACCATCCCCTCGCAGGCCGACATGGCCGAGATCGAGCTGTCCTCGCGCCTTTATCACGAAGACGGCGCTGGTTTTCTGACCATGACGGCCCTCGCCAATCTCGATAGCGACGACGCCATCAAGATGCCGGTGACCTTCATTCTCAAGGGCACCACGCTCGTTACGGTCCGCTGGTGCGATCCGCGCCCCTTCGCCGCCTATCGCGCCCGCGCCGCCAAGCAGAAAGATACGCCCTCACGCACCGGCGAACATGTCATGCTCGGCCTGCTCGAAGCGCTGATCGACCGCATGGCCGATGCGCTGGAGCGGGTGGGCACCGATGTCGACCACATCTCGCGCGAGATTTTCCGCAACAAGGCGCGCAATGTCTCGAAGAAGACCCGCGACCTCCAGGCCGTCATCGAGAAAATCGGCACCAAGGCCGAGCTGCTCAATCTCATTCAGGAAAGCCTGGTCAGCATTGGCCGTCTCACCGCCTATCACACCGCCATGGACGATGCGCAGCGCAAAATCCTTGCCACCAAGGAAAACCGCAACCTGCTCAAGGTCATCCAGCGCGACGCGCTCTCGCTGGGCGAACATGCACGGGGCCTGAATGGTCGCGCCAGCTTCCTGCTCGATGCGACGCTGGGCCTGATCAATCTTGAGCAGAACCAGATCATCAAGATTTTCTCGGTGGCCGCCGTGGTCTTCCTGCCCCCAACGCTCGTCGCCTCCATCTACGGCATGAACTTCGACATCATGCCCGAACTGCACTGGGATTTCGGCTACCCCTTCGCCATCGGCCTGATGATCCTCTTCGCCATCCTGCCCTACCTGTTCTTCAAGCGAAAAGGCTGGCTATAGGCCCTATCACCAAGGGGACAACCTCTCTCCGACCGTCACCACTCCCACCAGCCGTCACCCTCGGGCTCGACCCGAGGGCTCTGCACTTCCGGCACCATGGATTAAACGCAGCCCCCTCGGGTCAAGCCCGAGGGTGACGATCGCTGACGGTACACACAGCGCCCTTCCCCATTCCGCTCATCCGCGCTAAAGCCCGAACATCCACACCGGAGCCCCGGCCATGACCATCCCCTTCGCCGATCCAAAATCGCTCGATCACGCCGCGCTTGAAGAAGGCACAACCTTCGCGCCGCGCTTTGATGCTCATGGCCTCATCACCGTGGTGACCACCGAAGTCGAAACCAACGACATTCTCATGGTCGCCCACATGAATGCCGAGGCGCTGTCGCTGACGCTCGAAACCGGCATCGCCCATTACTGGTCGCGTTCGCGCCAATCGCTCTGGAAAAAGGGCGAAACCTCGGGCGAATTGCAGGAAGTGGTCGAGCTGCGCACCGATTGCGATCAGGATTGCCTGATCATGATCGTCCGCCAGACCGGCCGCGGCGCCGCCTGCCACACCGGCCGCAAAACCTGCTTTTATCGCAAAGTCACCCTGACCGACGGCGCAGCAGCGCTTGAAGACACGGGCCTGCCCAAGCTGTTTGATCCAAAAACCGTCTATAGCGGCTAGACCCAAAGGCCCACGCCAGCCGGACATGCTGGTTCACAGCAGCGGGCGTCTCCAGATGGACATCTGGCATTCGTCTATCACGCTGACCATCTGCGACCAATACAGATCGTCATTGTTCGCCCCCTCATAGTCCTCCATGTATCGGGCGGCGCAACCACACAGACTATCGACGCCTACGCCGGAATCGTTCAGCCAATCCTCAACATAGGATCGGTCGAACCCGGCAGGCCCCTCCCCGCCGTCAATGACATATTGGCATTGCAGATTGTCCCACTCATCCGCCCAGACCGGACCATCCTGACAACCATCGGCACATTCATCCTGCTCTGATGCGTCGTCAGAATTGTCGGCTACACCGAGATCAAAATCGCTTTCAGAAAGCGCGACCGAATAGAAGAAACTGTCGGGCTCAAGGCAGGCATCAAGGTTTTCCGTCAGGATTTCCGCAAACACACTGCCGCTGCCGGTTTCCTCGCCCTCCGCTTCCATCCGAGACGATTGATCTTCGGCAGAGAACACAAACGCCGTGCCCACACACCCACAGAACGCTGCCTCATCAATGTCAGCGGCGTTCATAGAAGCGCGATAATCGACGCCCCCCAGCATGTCCCTGCCCTCGTCCCCGATGACCATCTGGCAGACCCGATCCCCCATCCGAAAGAGTTCAGCCTCATCAATGCTGTCGGCACCGGCAACCTGAACCGGCAGAACAAGGCTGGTCATCAACACAATGAGCGCGGGATAGATCAGAAGGCCAAAACCCACATCAACCGATTGTCTTTGCCAACCAAACCAGGAAATCGAAGCCACTTTTTGAGATGCCATTTGACCCATCCGAAATACCGGGCGGCACTACAAAATCGCACCAAGATGCACCACTCCCCCAAAAGGGGGAGTGTGTGATTTGGCCTGCGCTTGCGGATCATTAGCCCCTCCCCCTTGAGGGGCAGTGTTCACATTGGACTTCCGCTACGCATTTGCACAGAGGCACGGCTCTATCGCCTCCCTCCCCCTTGAGGGGAGGGATTGAGGGTGGGGGTGCTGAACTATCCGCAGACGCGGTC